>Ga0315545_1000282_pt1 | contig 56216 bp, 62 predicted proteins | sample SalMarSW160210MG_FD_203096 | JGI IMG/M metagenome (GOLD analysis project Ga0315545, IMG submission 203096) | Salt marsh sediment microbial communities from the Plum Island Ecosystem LTER, Massachusetts, United States - Salt Marsh Sediment SW1602-10 ...
TCGAAGCGTCCGGACGCAGAAGCGGGGAGAGCATGAAGCCCTCCCCGCTTCTACGCCCGACAGGATTCGAACCTGTGACCTTTGGCGCCGGAGGCCAACGCTCTGATCCACTGAGCTACGGGCGCATGCGTGCAGCCAGCAAGCCCTTCGGGCTTGTTGACGCACGGCGCAGTTTCGCAAAGCGAAACTGCCGGTTGATTGTGCCTTCCAACTCCAGCGGCATCAACCGACGCGAGTTCGTGCCTTGCACGAACTCGCCCGCGCTTGCGAAGCAAGCGCGCTCGCTGCGGAGAGGGCGGGATTCGAACCCGCGGAGGAGCGTGAACCCCTCGCCGGTTTAGCAAACCGGTGTCTTGGACCGCTTGACTACCTCTCCAACGCGGGATTCTACCGACTGAGGATTGCGAGGACAACAGGGATGCGTCACCCACGCGAGTTCGGGCTCCGCCCGAACTCGTACGCGCTTGCTGCGGATTCACGCAGCAAGCGCGCTGCGGAGGGGGCGGGATTCGAACCCGCGAGGCCTCGAGGGCCCGCCGGTTTTCAAGACCGGTGGTTTCGTCCGCTCACCCACCCCTCCTGCGTTCGATTATACCGGGGACGGCGCGGGGCTCGGATTCGCGTCAGGATTTCGCAATGGTCCCTCCGCCGAGGAGGCGGTCGTCGTCGTACAGGACGGCCAGCTGCCCCGGCGTGACGGCGCGCTGCGGCTCGTCGAGGACGAGGTCGAACCGTTCGGCGGAACCTCCCCGGAACGTGGCGCCGACGGCCGGCGATCGGTAGCGGAGCTTGACGTCCAGATGGGAGCGATCTTCCGGCGGGCGCCTCGAGATGTAGTTCGCGTCGACCGCGGTGAGCTCGCGTCGAAACAGCAGATCCTCCGCGCCGACGACGAGCGCGTTGCGCGCCGGGTCGATGTCGATGACGTAGAGCGGCCGACGCGACGGAACGTTGAGCCCCCGTCGCTGGCCGATGGTGTAACGTGGCAACCCTTCGTGCGTTCCGAGCCGTTCGCCTTGGACGTCGAGAATCGGCCCGGGCCGGAGCTCGGTTCGATCGAACAGGAATTCGGTACGCCCGGCGACGGCGAAGCAGAGGTCCTGGCTCTCCGGCAGCTCGGCGCACGACAGCCGGTGATCGCGGGCGATCCCGTACACCTTCTCCTTCGACAGCTCACCGACGGGGAACAGGAGCCGCTTCAGGTCGCCCTGCGCCAATCCGTACAGGAAGTACGTCTGGTCCTTGTCCGGATCGGCCCCCCTGTGCAGGGAGAACCCGCCGTCCGGCTCGCGAACCCGCCGGACGTGATGTCCGGTCGCGACGAAGTCGAACCCTCGCTCCTCGGCGTAGGCGAGGGCGAGGCCGAACCGGAGGTGGCGGTTGCATCGCCCGCAAGGGTTCGGCGTCTCGCCGTTGCGGTAGCGCGCGACGAAGTCCTCCAGAACGAGGCGCTGGAACGCTTCGCTGGCGTCGATCTCCTCGTGAGGGACGCCGACTTCGCGCGCCGCCTGGGCGGCCGCATCGAGCGAGCAGCACTTCGTCTTCCCGGCGTAGTTGGGCGCTCCGGGGAACGACCAGAACCAGAACGTGATCCCGGCGACGTCGTACCCTCGCTCCACGAGGAGCTGTGCGGCGACGGTGCTGTCGACGCCGCCGCTGAGGCAGACGACGACGCGCTTTGTCATCTACCCGTCTTCCCCTTCCAGCGGGACCACGCACAGGAATTCGAGGACGCCGTCGCCGGTGTTGACGAATTGGTGCTCGTCGTTCGGCGGGACGTAGGCGAAGTCGTCCGGCCCGACGGCGCGACGTCCGCCGGCGAACCGGACCTCGCCCCGCCCGGCGAGGACGTAGACCTCGTGCTCCCAAGGGTGCTTGTGGTACGGGCTGCAGCCGCCCTTTCCGATCGTGAACTTGCGCATCGAGAAGTTGGGCGCGTTCTCTCTCGGGCCGACGAGGACCCTCTTTTCCGCGCGGCGGGCGTTCTCGCCGTCATCGTACATCCGAGCTTCGACGTCTCGGCTTCTTCCGATGTGCACCATCGAATCTCCTTTCGCTAGAGCGGGCTCGCGATGAACGGGACGAGCATCTCGTCTTCGGTCAGGCCGCCGTGCATTCCCCGAAGGAGAGCCGCATCGTGGTACGGATGGTAGATCCCGGCGCTGCCGGTGGCGACGACGGCGAGGTCTCCGATCCGGGCGGTGATCTCGGGGTGGGGCGTCCCTTCGCCGAGGAGGCGATCTTCGATCAGGGCGGCCGAATCGACGCAGACGAGGCCGTCCTCCGATCGCCGAGTGAGCGCCTGTGAAACGCGCTCCCTCGTTCCCTCGCGAACGTACAGGTACGACGCGCGGGGCTCGCCGACCGGGGGAAGGAGCAGCGCCCGCTCGACGTCCGCGGTGTCGCTGAGCCTGACGTAGTCGTCCGGCCGCATCGAGACGAACCCGTGGTCGGAGGAGACGACGAACAGGGTATTCCCGACGCGCCCGACGAGCTCTCTGCGGATCGCGTCGTCGATCGCTCTCAGTTCGGCGGCGTACGCTTCGGTCTCCGGGCCGCGAATGTGCGCAATCGCGTCCAGCCCGGGCCAATAGAGGGAGAGGAAGGTCGTCGCGGTGGCGCGGCGGAGGAGCTGTCGCGTGGTCACCAGCATGTCGGAGAGGCCGACGGTCGCGTGGAGCTGCTGGCTTCCCCGGTAGAGCGCGCGCGAGAGGCCGCTGGTGGCGATGTACTGCGGAAGGAGCGTGTGCACGTCCACGCCGTGGTGCGCCAGGCGTTCGTGAACCGTCGGGCCGGGGATGATCGCTTCGGGGTCGAGTCCGGCGGAGAACGCGGCGTCGCTTCTCGCGTTGCCGACCATCGCGAACCGGACCATGTTGGTGATCGCCGAGGTCTCACGGAGGTACAGCCGGTACCCGACCAGACCGTGCTCGAGCGGTGTCAGCCCGGTGCCGATCGAAGCCAGGGCCGCAACGGTCGTTGCGGGGAAGACGGACGTGAGCGGGAAGTACAGTCCTCTGCGGCCGAGGGAGCGAAGGGCGAGGTCGGGGAATCGCTCGAACAGCGACTCCGCCTTCCGGTAGCCCCATCCGTCGAGGATCAAGAGGACGACGTGCTCGAACGGGGGAAGATCGGAGGCGGCCTCCGTCAACGGGGTCTCCGGGCCGTCGAGTCCGAAGAGTCGCTCGACCCACGCGGGGAGATCGGCGATCGAGTAGCCGGCGTAGTCGGGCAGGACCGAGCGCGAACCCCACCGCGCCGGCTTGTCTCGCGCAAGCAGGTGTCGCTCGATGCTCTCTCGGCTCGGCATGGGCATGACGGGCGATTATACGGGTTGTGTTCAGGTGCGGCATCACCGCACCTATACGGGTTGTGTTCAGGCGCGGCATCACCGCACCGATACGGTCTGGCGTCGAGGTCGGCGGCGAAGGGGACGCGCCGCCGAGTCAGCCGTCGGCCGTCTCGCCCTCGGGCTCGTCGGTCGGCTCGCAGGGGGCTCCGTCGAGGAGCGCGAGCAGCCTGTCGAACAGCTCGGGCGGCCACGACTCCGCGGCCCAGGGGACGTGAGTGATGTAGCCAGACGGCTCGGCGTCCGCTTCAGGGGGGTGGGCGTTCGGGACGAGATCCCCGACCAGGGTGTACGTGCCGGTCCCCTCCATCTGCATCGTGAGGGGATCGTCGGGGACGACGAACGCACCGGCGGCGCTCCCTTCAGCCGTTCCCTCCGTTTGGTAGACATCGGTTCCGAGCGTGACGACGAGAAAGAACGGCCCGGTCGCAGTGCCGAGGACGCTGGCCGCGAGATCGGCGTCCTCGCTGGAGCCGGCCATCCCTCCGCGGATCGAGATCGGATCTCCGTCCTCGGTCGTGCCGACGGCCTCCAGGATGAGCCAGACGTCGAGGGTCAGCGCGGCGGAATCGCCGATCCCTTCTCCGAACGCCGTTCCGGACGCGGTGAACGGGACGGTCCGTCCGTCGATCACGAGCGAGCCGTTCACGTGGAGCTCGCTCTCGATGAGCGCGGTGACTTCGGTCCCGTGAAACCACAGCACGGTCTTGCCCGTGGCGACGCCCTCCGCGTCGATGCCCGATTGGGCGAACGCCATGAGGGCGAAGAACATCGCAACGACGCACCCGATACCGACTCGCTTCATCGACCTCTCCTCCCCGTCGCTTGATCGCCGTCTCGAACCTGCGGCCTATTCTATCGGATCGAGCGCGTGAGGCGTTGCCTCGCCGTGGACGCGAGCGCGCCCCGTCTTCGCTGACGGGGCGCGCTCGGTCGTTCCTCCGCGGGTACGCGGAGGAGGTTGGTTGCTGCGACTTCGCGACTCAGCTCTTGTTCTCTTCTCGCTCCAGGTACTGGAGGATCGCGTCGACGACGAGATAGTTGATCGAGCGATCGCGCTTCTCGCCGAGGCTGATCAGCCTCTCGACCGGTTTCTCCTCCATTTTCTTCTGGGGGATGTAGATCGAGAGCTTGTCCAGAATCTCTTTCTTCGGCACGGAGTTCACCCCCTCCCTTCATCGGCGGAAACTTTCTGGGACGATAGCTTCACATTGCCGAAAATGAATGAACGCCCATAGCGTATCACCGCACCGGGAGGAATCCATGGAGGTGGGCAGAAAGTAAGATGGAAGGAATATGAAAACCGGGCCGCGGCCCGTCTCCTGAGCCGGGCCTGCCCCGCTTCACCAAGGTTCGGTCGGGACGCTACAATGCCTCGTAAGGAGGGATCATGTGGACGAAGCGTGTGATGGTGGGGCTGGTGATCGGCGGCAGCATCTTGGCGGCCGTGGGCGGCTGCATGTTCTTCGCGCGGACGGAAGCGGTGATCGAAGTCTCGGCGACGACGGGAGTCGTTCCGCTGACGATCACGTTCACCGGGGAGGGATCGAGCGGCCCGTCGGAGATCACCACGCATCGATGGTCGTTCGGGATGGGCGAGGAATGGTACGAGCCGAGCGGAACGTACACCTACGAGCACGCCGGGCGATATACGCTGACCTTGACCGTCCGAAGCGCCGACGGGAAGACGGACGCGACGTCGGTCGAAGTCGTCGTCGAGCCCGCCGTCTGGATCTGCGATGAGAATCTGGATCGGGTCTACAAGCTCGACATGGACGGAACCGCTCTGAAGACGTTCGATCTTCCGGTGGCCGACCCGAAGGGGGTCGCAATCGCCGAGGCCGCGGGGAAGACGTGGGTGTTCGTCGCCTGCTTCGGGGGCGGGAGTCAGCGGATTCTCCGCGTCGATCAGGCATCGGGCGCCGTGTCGGAGGAGTACGTCGCCCCGGCGCAGGATCCGCTCTACCTCACCTACGGGTGGCTCGAGCCCCAGCGGATCTGGCACGTCGACGGACTCAGCCGGAAGATCTACGAGTTGAACCCGACCAACGGGCAGGTTCGGGATTCGTTCGGGACGAACTACTTCCGCGCGTCGCAGCAAGTCGGCAACGAGACTTTCCTCCAGTCTCCGCAGGGGCTCGCCTGGGACGAGGACGGCGGGGAATCGGGCCTCTTGTGGTACCTGGAGGGCGAGACGCGGCTTCTGTACGCGATCGAGATCGACCCGCCGATCAACATCTTCGAGGGGATCCAGTTGGAGATCGATCGGGATCCGGTCTCGGTCGACGCCGCGGTCTTCCCCGTCGCGGGCATGGACGAATACGACGGCTACCTGTGGGTCGTCGATCGCGACGACCACGAGATCGTCCAGATCGATCCGACGACCGGAGCGCGAACCGGAGCCGTCATCTCCGGCTTCCCCGGCGCGAGCACGAGCGGGCTGGCGATCCAGCAGTGAGGATCGGATGATCCGAGGAGCGCAACGCTGCACCGGCTCGAGCGGGAAGAAGGAGTCATGACGGATGACGCGCGCGACGGTCGTGCTTCACAACGGAACGATCCACGGCCGGAGGAACCTCGATGCGGTGGCCATCGCAGGAGACAGAATTCTGGCGGTCGGTCGGGGCGAAGAGCTCCTGGCGTACGCCGGTGAGAACGCGCTGAGAATAGATCTCAAGGGGCGAGCGGTCCTTCCGGGATTCATCGACGCGCACGTTCACCTGATGCACACCGGGCTCGTGGAGAGCGGCTGGCGGATCGACCTCGCGAACAGAAGCCGAGACGAAGTCGTCGCCGCCCTCCGGGACGCCGCGAGATCCCGCGGCGTCGGGGAGTGGGTCGTCGGATCCGGCTGGGACGAGAGCGACTGGAAGGACCGCCGGTATCTCGTCCGCGAGGAGTTGGACCGGGTGACGACCGCGATCCCGGTTCTGGCAGTTCGGAAGGACGGACACCTGCTGACCGCGAACGCGCGCGCTCTCGACGTTCTCCCCGAATCGGCGCCGGAGCGTTGGGTCGATCGCGAAGCGGGGCACCTTCGCGAAGCGGCGGCGATCGAGATGCTCGATCGGGTCGTTCCGGATCGGGCGACGTCCGCGGAAGCGCTCTCGGCGGCGGCGCGTCTCTGTCACCGTCTCGGGGTCACGTCCGTGCACACGATGTCGCGGCTGCGCCACGTGCCTGCGCTCATGGCCGGCCGGTCGGAGCGGCGGCTGCGGGTGACGATCTGTCCCGAGGTCGCCTCCCTCGACAGACTGGAGGCGGTCGGCCTCGAGACCGGGTTCGGCGATCCGTGGCTCCGGTTCGGGGGGGTCAAGATCTTCGCGGACGGCTCGATCGGGGCCCGGAACGCCGCCGTCTCCGAGCCGTTCCGGGGAGGCGAAACCGGAGAGCTGAACCACGAGGACGCCGTGCTGGCGTCGATGATCTGCGCCGCCGAGGACGCCGGCTGGCAGACGGTGATCCACGCCATCGGGGATCGCGCGATCGGTCAGGTTCTCGACGCGCACGAGGCCGTCGGGACCGATCCGGCGTTGCGGCATCGGATCGAGCACTTCGAGCTCCCGCGCGAGGCGCAGCTCGACCGCGCCGTGAGGCTCGGCCTCTGTATCAGCATGCAGCCGAACTTCATCGGCAACTGGTCGGGACCGGGGAGCCTCTACGTCGACCGGCTCGGCGAGGAGAGGGACCGGGCGAGCAACCCGCTCCGGCGCGTCGTCGACGGGGGACTTCCGCTCGCGTTCGGCTCCGACGGGATGCCGGTCTCCCCGCTGTACGGGCTTCACTCGGCCGTCAACGCGCCGTATCCGGATCAGCGGCTGACCGTCGAGGAGGCGATCGCCTGCTACACTGCCGGAGGCGCCTGGTTCGGCTTCGAGGAGGCGGTCAAGGGGAAGATCGAGCCGGGGATGCTCGCCGATCTGGTTGTCCTCGACGACGATCCGCCCCTCGAGCCCGAGCGGATCGTCGAGCGGACGGTGGAGATGACGTTCGTCGGAGGAGAGCGGGTCTACGAGCGCGAGGGGGCGGGCTGAAGCGGTTCGGGAGGCCCGCGAACGACGGCGACGCGGATCACTCCACGGTCACGGTCTTGGCGAGGTTTCGCGGCTGATCGATGTCGGTCCCCCTCCAGACGGCGACGTGGTAGGCGAGCAGTTGGAGCGGGACGGCGAACAGGATCGGGCGGGAGATCCCATCGACCGCCAGGACCGGGAGGACGAAGTCGGCGAGGCGGGCGAGCGCCGGTTCGTCGGGGGCGTCGGTGACGACGATCACGAAGCCGTTCCGCGCCTTGACCTCCTCGATGTTGGAGAGGACCTTCTCGTACGCCTTCCCTTTGGACAGGAGGATCACGACCGGCGTCCCCTCGTCGATCAGGGCGATCGGCCCGTGCTTCATCTCCCCGGCCGGATACCCCTCGGCGTGGATGTACGAGATCTCCTTCAGCTTGAGCGCTCCCTCGAGGGCGATCGGGAAGAGCGGTCCGCGGGCCAGATACAGCACGTCGCGGGCGCGGTGGATCTGTTCGGCGATGCCGTCGATCCGGGCTTCCTCCTGAAGCCCTTCGGTGATCCGCCCTGGCAGGAGCGCGAGGCGATCCAATTCGGTCCGGGCTTCCTGCGGCGGCATGTCGAAATGCTCGAGCGCCAAGTGAATTCCCAAGAGGCCCAATGCGGCGATCTGCGCGGTGAACGTCTTCGTCGCGGCGACGCCGATCTCGATCCCGGCCCGCGTGTAGACGGAGGCGTCCGCCTCGCGATCGATCGCCGACTGCTCGTTGTTCACCAGCGCGACGATCCGGGCGCCGCGTTCCTTGGCGTGCCGAACGGCCATCAGCGTGTCGATCGTCTCCCCCGACTGCGACACGGCGACGACCAGGGTCCGGGGCGATAGGTGCGGCGAGCGGACGCGGAACTCGGAGGCGATCACCGCCTGGATCGGGACCGGGAGGATCTCCTCCCACAGGTACTCGGCGACCAGGCTGGCGTGGTACGCCGTGCCGCAGGAGATCAGGTAGACGTGGTCGAACGCGTCGATTCGACCCTCGACGAGGGGAAGGTGGATCGGCCGCCCGTCGAGGCCGACCTTCTCGCGGATCGTCTCCCCGACCGATCGGGCCTGCTCGTGGATCTCCTTCAGCATGAAGTGCTTGTGCCCGCCCTTCTGGATGGCGACGAGATCGGTCGTCACGCGGTGCGGGGGGCGCGTGATTTCGCGGCCGTCGAAGTTGAAGATGCGGAACCCTTCGGCGGTCAGCTCGCCGACCTCGTCGTCGGCGAGAAACTGCACCGAATCGGCCCGCCCGAGGAGGGCAGGGATGTCCGACGAGACGAACGAGCCGGTGTGGTCGCTCGCGAGGACGAGGGGGCTCCCCCGCCGCGCGACGACGAGCCGGTCGGGCGCGTCGGAGGAGAGGACGGCCAGCGCGAACGCGCCCTCGACCTGTTCGATGGCGGCGGTGACCGCCGCGAGGAGATCGCCGTCGAAGTGGGACTCGATGAGGTGGGCGAGGACCTCGGTGTCGGTCTCCGAGCTGAAGCGGTGCCCCTCGGAGAGCAGTCGCTCGCGAATCGGGAGGTAATTCTCGATGATCCCGTTGTGGATCACCGCGAGCCTGCCGTGACAGTCGAAGTGGGGGTGCGCGTTTTCTTCGGTCGGCTTGCCGTGCGTCGCCCACCGGGTATGCCCGATCCCGACCGTGGCGGCGATCGTCTTCGAGCGGAGGTCCTCATCGAGTTCGCGGACCTTGCCGACGCGGCGGAACCGCACGAGCGCCCCTTGCTCCAGGACGGCGATCCCCGCCGAATCGTACCCGCGATACTCCAGGCGCTTGAGCCCTTCGATCAGGAGCGGGACGACGCTCTCGCTGCCGACGTAGCCGATGATCCCGCACACGCTTCCTCCCTCCGGATCCGGGAGGGGAGTGTATCTCATGATTCGAGGCGGACCAACCGGCGGTGTTGGCTGACCCCGGCGGCGACGGTATAATGCGAACTCGGTGGGGTTCTCTCGAAGGAGGACCGAAATGCATGAAGTCGTCATCAAGGCACTCCTGGTCGATCCTTCCAACAATACCCCCGTCGTCCTGCTGAAGGACCGCACGTCGCGCAAGGCGTTGCCGATCTGGATCGGCGACGCGGAAGCGATCGCGATCGCGTTCGGCCTCCAGAGCGAGGAGTTTCCCCGCCCACTGACGCACGTCCTGATGAAGCAGATGATCGAGGAGCTTGAGGCGAGGGTCGAGAAGGTCGTCATCCGGGCCATCCAGGACGGAACGTACTTCGCGTCGGTCTACCTGCGCGACGTCCACGAGGAGGTCCTCGAGTTCGACGCGCGTGCGTCCGATTCGCTCGCCCTTTCGCTCCGTTCCGGCTGCCCGATCTTCATCGCCGACGAGGTCTTCAAGACGGCGGCGATCGAATCCCCGTTCGCCGACGAGGACGAGTTCCAGGAGTTCGTCGAGGACAACCTCGACCTGCGCGAGTTCCGAAAGCGAAACCGGCTGTACCACAAACGCGCGGAGTAGGACTATCCTCGGATCGTCTCCACCCCCCGTGTCGGGAGGGTGATGACTTCTTCCTCGGTCAGCCCCTGATCCAGATCGATCCGCTCGACGTACAGCGAGGTCGAACGCTGCCCGTCCTTGAAGGCGACGATTTTCCGGATCAAGTAGGTGTCGCGCTCGACCCAGATCATACGCAGGAGCTCGTCCGACCTGGCGTCCCTGACTTCCAGGATGTAGCTTCCGCCGATGGCGCCGCTCGCTCCGAGCGTCGTCGTCTGTCCCCAGCTCGTCGTGTACGAACCGTCGTGGGCTTCGAGGGTCGGACAGAACGAGAAGGAGATCGGGCAGTCCAGCGTCGAGAAGGCGGACGAGAACGGGCTCGTACCGTCGTCGATCTGCGAAAAGGACGTCGCGAGAGCGAGCGGCGTCTGGAACAGATCCTGCGTGAACCCCGGCATGTCCTGGACGACCTCGACCTTCACCCTTCCGGCGGACCAATCCTCCTTCAGCCCCGAGAGGTCGAGGTTCCCCAGGCCGATGGCGGCCAGCGGAATGCCGACCCATCTCTTGATGACGACGAGGTTCTCCTGGGGGAGGTAGTGCCACAGCTGATCGTTCTGGACGACGAACCGCTCGTCCTTGATGACCTCGGGCCTTAGATAGCGCACGGACAGGGCGGGGATCGGACCGTTGAGATATCGAACGACCATCCGGATCGGCTCGTTCGGAGCGCCGGCCTTGGTGACCTCGAGGACGGCTTCGAGATCCCGGATTCGGGAGAACGCGTTCTCGATCCGCCAGATGAGCCCGCTGACCTCCGTGGGGGGATGCTCGTCCAGCAGGTACTGATCGACCGCCACGACGGTTACGATCAGCGCCACGAAGACCCCGATGGCGACGATGATGAGGTTTTGATTGTCCATCCCATCGCATTATAATCCCCTTCTGAAGGGTGTTCAATCGCGGTTGTTTCTCCAGGGGAAGCCACGTGGAAGGGAGCGGCGATGGAACTACGCGGCGTCGAGCGGGCAGACGTTGAGGGAAAGACGGCCCTGGTTCGGGTCGACTACAACGTGCCGTTGTCGGGAGGGGAGGTCGCCGACGACGCGCGGCTGCGGGCGTCGCTCCCGACGGTGCAGCATCTTCTCGAACACGGCGCGAAGGTCGTCCTGATCTCGCACCTCGGGCGGCCGGAAGGTCGCGTCGTCGAGGAGCTGCGGCTCGCACCGGTCGCGGCCCGACTGGGGGAGCTGCTCGGCCGGCCGGTCCGGCAGCTCGAGGACTGCGTCGGCCCGGACGTCTCCGCCGCGATCGAACAGGGGAGCGCCGGAGACGTCTTTCTCCTGGAGAACGTCCGATTCCATCCGGAGGAGTCGACGAACGAATCCGGATTCGCGCGCGAGCTGGCCCGGCTCGGCGACGTCTACGTGAACGACGCATTCGCCGCCGTCCACCGCGCGCACGCGTCGACGGTCGGGATCGCCGACCATCTTCCGGCCTACGCGGGGCTGTTGATGGAACGGGAGGTCGCCGCGCTTTCCCGTCTCGACGATCCGGAGCGGCCGTACGTGGCGATCGTCGGCGGGAAGAAGGCTCGGAGCAAGCTCGGAGCGCTTCGCGATTTGGTGCCCCGGGTCGACGAGATCCTGATCGGCGGCGGGGTCGCCCTCACGTTCCTCCACGCGCACGGCGCCGAGGTGGGGGATTCGGTCGTCGACGAGGGGCTGTTCGACGAGATCCGCGAGGTCGGCGCCGCGGCCGAGCGCGAGGGCACGACGATCCATCTTCCCGAGGACGTGGTGATCGGGGTCGACCTGTCGCCGGAAGGCGAGGTCCGGACGTCCGATGCACGCGCGATCCCGGCCGGTTGGCAGGGGCTGGACATCGGGCCGAAGACGATCGAGCGGTTCACCGAGCGGATCCTGGCGGCGAAGACGGTCGTCTGGACTGGACCGCTGGGGGCGTTCGAGGTCGAGCCGTTCTCGAACGGAACGCAGCGGATCGGGGAGGCGATCGCCGCGTCGGACGCGTACAGCGTGATCGGCGGAGGCGAGACGGGCGAAGCGATGGCCCGATTCGGGCTCGTCGATCGGATCTCCTACGTCTCCACCGGAGGGGGCGCCTGCCTCGCGCTTCTGCGGGGGAAGCAGCTTCCGGCGCTGGAAGCGCTTCGACCGTAGCGTTGTTGGGCCGATTTGCGGCTGGTATAATGCCTCAACCCTCGCGGGCATAGCTCAGTGGTAGAGCATCAGCTTCCCAAGCTGAGGGTCGCGGGTTCGAGTCCCGTTGCCCGCTCCCGTGTTGCGTGTCGTGCTCCTTCTCGTGGATCCGATCGGAGTGTCCCGATGAGCGCCCCATCCGATTCCCCTTTGACCCTCGATTCCCTTCGGCCGCGCGTTCTCTCGTGTACGCGGTGCCCTCTGCACGAGACACGCTCGCACGCCGTGTTCGGCGAGGGGGATCCGGACGCGACGATCCTGTTCGTCGGCGAGGGGCCCGGCGAGGTCGAGGATCAGACCGGAAGGCCGTTCGTCGGACCCGCGGGGCAGAAGCTCGACGAGGTCCTCGCGTCGGTGAAGATCGCACGGGAGTCCGTCTACATCACCAACGTGGTGAAGTGTCGTCCGCCCGGGAACCGCGTCCCTTCGAAATCGGAGATGGAGGTCTGCGTCCCGTACCTCGAAGCCCAGATCGCGCTGATCCAGCCGGCGTTGATCATCACGCTGGGGAACACGTCAACGCAGTGGCTCCTCCCCGAGGCGCCGGGGATCACGAGGTCCCACGGGACGTTCTACCCCTGGCGGGGCAGGATCCTGTTGTATCCGATGTTTCATCCGAGCTACCTTCTCCGCAACCCGTCGAGAGCGAAGGGGAGCCCGAAGTACCAGACGTGGGAGGATATCCAGAAGGTGAGGAAGTGGCTCGATGAGTACGCCGACGCTGCGGACGCGTGAAGAACAGAGCGCCTTCGTTCGAGACGCGGTGGAGCGCGCGGACGGCCTCCGCAAGGAGAAGCGATTCAAAGAGGCGATCTCGCTCCTCGTCGAGGCACTGCAGTACGGGATCGACAAGGCGAACCTCTACTACCGCCTTGGCAACGTCTACTTCGACGGCGCCGATCTGAGCCGCGCGGAGTACGCGTACAATCGGGCGCTCGAGGTCGACCCGAAGCACGTCAACGCGATGCACAACCTCGCCGTGGTCTACAAACGTCAGAAGAAGATCTCCCTGTACGTGAAGACGTACAAGAAGTCGCAGCGGATGGCGCTTCGCCACCCGAAGAACATCAAGTTCTCGGCGGGCGAGAAGCGGCGGATCCGCTTCCTCAGCATGAGGGTTTCCCTGTGGATTGTCGGTGGGTTTGGATTGGTGGTCTTGCTGATCTGGCTGTTCGGCCGCTGACGAGGAATTCCCGATCCAATCAGGCGTTTGACGCGATCCTAGCGATTACGTATAGTCTGCACCGCGTTTGCCCGATGTCGGAACGAGAAGCGAGGACTGCGTTTGGCCAAGAAGAGAATCTATGAGATTGCCAAGGAGCTCGGGATCGCGAGCAAGGAGCTGATCGCCAAGCTCGACGAGATGGGCATGCCGGGTCTGAAGGCGGCGAATTCCGTCGACGAGGAGGAATACACGCTGATCCTCCACCTCTACGAGGAGGACGCCGCCGAGCAGGAGGCCCCGGCGGCCGTCGCTGAAAAGCCCGTTGAGGCCGCGCCGGCGAAACGTGAAAAGCGGACCGACGGCGTTCCCCGTCCGCCGATCGTGTCGGTTCTCGGTCACATCGACCACGGGAAGACGACCCTGCTCGATGCGATTCGCGCGTCCCACCTCGCGAGCAAGGAAGCGGGCGGGATCACGCAGGGGATCGCCGCCTATCAGGCGGAGCTCCACGGCCAACGGATCACGTTCATCGACACGCCGGGGCACAAGGCGTTCACCGGGATGCGAGCCCGCGGCGCCCGGGTCACCGACATCGCGATCCTCGTCGTGGCGGCCGACGACTCCGTGATGGCGCAGACGGTCGAGGCGATCGACCACATCCACGCCGCCGGGATCCCGATGATCGTCGCGATCAACAAGATCGATCGTCCCAACGCCGACGTGAGCAAGGTCATGAACGACCTCGCGCAGCGCGGGATGACGCCCGAGGCCTGGGGAGGCGACACGATCACGGTGGAGATCTCCGCGCTTCAGGGTCAGAACATCGAGGACCTGCTGGAGATGATCCTTCTCGTCGCCGAGCTGGAGGACCTCCGCGCCGATCCGAACGGTCCCGTCGAGGCGGTGGTGATCGAGAGCCATCTGTCGACCGGTCGGGGTGCCGTCGCGTCCGTGGTCGTTCGAGACGGAACGCTTCGGGGAAAGGACTGGGTCGTCGCCGGCTCGGCCTACGGGCGGATCAAGGCCCTCCTCGATGAAGGCGGGAACCGGATCGGCGAGGCGTCCCCGGGCATGTCCGCGGAGATCCTCGGCTTCGGGGACGTCCCCGAGGTCGGGAGCGCAATCGAAGTGGTGAAGGATCAGTCGGCGGCGCGAAAAGCCGTCCAGGGGCGCCAGCGGGAGCAGAAGCGGCAGCAGGTCGTGGAGCGTCCGAAGAGCTTCGACGACTTCTTCGCCCAGGCGGAGGAGACGGCGAAGCTGCGGCTCGTCCTCAAGGCGGGTTCGACCGGGGCGCTCGAAGCGGCGCGGCGGGAGATCGAAGCGCTCGACGTCGGCGATGTGGAGCTGGAGATCCTCCACGCCGGGGTCGGGGTGATCTCGGAGAGCGACGTCCTCCTCGCGTCTTCGATCGCCGAGGAGTGCCTGATCGTCGGCTTCGGCGTGAAGGCGAATCCGAAGGCGGCGAGGGTCGCCGATCGGGAGAACGTCACCGTCCTCACCTACGAAGTAATCTACGATCTGGTGGGAGAAGTCGAGACCGCGTTGAAGCGGAAGCTCGCTCCCGAGTTCACCGAAACGCAGATCGGGGTCGCCGAGGTGAGGGACCTGTTCAAGATTCCGAGCGGCGTGGTCGCCGGCTGCTACGTCGCGGACGGCCGCGTGACCCGGCGGGCGCGCGTCCGCGTCCTGCGCAACGGAGAGGAGCTGCACGTCGGCGAGATCGCCTCCCTCCGTCGATTCGAGGACGACGTACGGGAGGTCCAGGCCGGCCGAGAGTGCGGTTTGCGGATCAGCGGGTTCGACGCCGTGGAAGTCGGCGACCGACTCGAGATCTTCGAGATGGAAGAGGTCGTGCGTTAGCGGGCGATGAACGTCGGCCTGGCAACGTTGCGGTTTCGGCTCTACTCCGTCGACTCGATCAAGGAAAAGCGGTCGATCGTCAAACGGCTTCTCGCGGACGTGCAGCGACGAGGTCCGGCTTTCGCCGCCTGCGAGATGAACGATCAGGACGACCTCCGTTGGCTGACGGTCCGTGTCGCGCACCTGTCGAACGATTCCCGCTTCACCGAGTCGGTCCTCGAGCGGCTTCGGGCCGACTTCGAACGGAGCGTCGGGTGCGAGGCGGCCGAGTCGCGGATCGAGATCCTATGAGCAGCAAGAGGCGACTGGCGCGGCTCCGGGAAGAGATCCAACGGGAGTTGGCGTCGATCATCGAGTTCGAGAGCCGCGATCCCGTGGTGCGCGACGCGTTCCCCACGGTGATGGAGGTGCGTCTTTCCCCGGACGCCCGGCACGCCAAGGTGTACGTCGCCGCCGGGGCGGACACGGAGCGCGACGCGTTCCACGCGGCGCTGGTGCGGGATCGCGGATTCTATCGGAGCGAGCTCGCCGAACGCCTTTCGTTGCGCCACACGCCGGAGCTTCAATTCGTCGTCGACGAGGCGGTCGAGCGGTCGATTCGATTGGGCGAGCTTCTCCGCGCGGACGACGATGACCTGGGAACGGCTTAGAAGGAGCCTCGCCCTTCCGTTCCGCTTCCCCGCGCTGCTCGTCCTTTCCGTCGGTTTCTCCGGACTTCTCTACGCGGCGAGCCTGGCGGCCGGATTCCTCGACGTTCGCAACCCCTACTGGGTGCTGAGCGTCGGGGGGCTTCTCTTGCTCTCGCCGATCTACCACGCGGCGCTTCTCCCTGCGATCGCCGGTGCCCTGCGAGGGGAGCGAGCCGACTGGCGCGCCGTGCTCGGAGACGGGCAGAGCCTGTTCCAGCGGCTGTTCCTCGGCGAGGTCGTCGTCGGGGCCGCGGTGATCGCCGGGGGGCTGCTGTTTCTGATTCCAGGGATCTACGTCGGGATGCGGTTCGTCTACTACAAGCAAGCGATCGTCTTCGAGCGGACGTCGACCCTCTCCGCTCTTCGGGGAAGCCTTCGGCTGACGCGGGACGGGCGCTTGACGTTCCGGCTGTTCGTCGGCCTCGCGGCCCTGTACGGATGCGCGCTCGGCCTCGACGCGCTCCTCGCGGCCCTCGCCCCCATGCCGGTCGTTCACCTCGGCGCCGTCGTCGGTACCGGTCTGCTGCTGACCTGGATGAACGTGCTCGTCACGTCGACGTATATCGACGCGACGAGCGGTTCCTAAGTACGCCTGCGCGATGCCTCGCGCCGCCCTCCTACGGATCGACGGTGATGTTCTTGACCGCGGTGTCTTCCGCCCCGAGATTGTCGGTCACCATCAGGATCGCGGTGAAGACCAGCGGGTCGCTCTGTACGTTGGTGTACACGTGCGTGACGGTCGCCAGGGTCAGCGAGGCGGTCTGTCCGTCGCCGAAATCCCAGTAGTACTCGTCGATGGTGCCGTCCGGATCGGAGGACGCGGAGGCGTCGAAGTCGACGGACAGCGGGCTCGTTCCGTGGTCCGGCGTCGCGGTGAAGCTCGCGATGGGGTTCAGATTCCCGACGAACAAGCAGCCAGCGGCGATGAGGAGCAACCCCACGCCAGCACACGTCCCCCACACGATGCGTCTCTTCATGCTTCCCCCCTTATGGTCGTTCGTGCTTTGTGCTCCCCCATCATGCGGACGGGCGGGTGTTTTGACAAGGACAAATGACGGTTGCGGGGGGAGCAAGCAAGCCGGTATAGTCGACCGTGCCATGACCGGGATGGATCGAATCGACGTTGAGGCGGTCATTTCCGCGCACCCTTTCGTGGAAGTCATCCTCTCGCGCCTTCGACGAGCCGGGCACGAAGCGGTGCTCATCGGGGGGGTCGTGCGGGATGCGCTCCAGCACCGAATGGGGCGTTCGGTCGCCTTCCCGCCGGACGACGTCGACATCGCGACCTCGGCGGCCCCGGATGAGATCCGCCGGCTGTTCCCGGATCGGCAGATCGTCGGGTTGGGCGAGGAATTCGGGGTCCTCCTGATCGTCGGTCCGGACGGCCGCGCGTACGAAGTGGCGACGTTTCGCGTCGAGGGGGAGTACGACGGTCGATGGCCGGGGAAGGTCGAGCTGGTGCGCGACCTGGCGGGAGACGTCCGACGACGCGACCTGACGATCAACGGCCTGGCGGCGACGCCGGACGGGGAAGTGATCGATCTGGTCGATGGGGTAGCCGATCTGGTCGCGTCGCGAATCCGGGCGATCGGCGACCCGACGGCGCGGTTCGAAGAGGACTTCCTCCGGATGCTCCGGGCCGTTCGCTTCGCCTGTCAGATCGACGGACGGATCGACGGCGGGACGGCGGCGGCGATTTCGGTCAACGCGGGGAAGATCCGGGCGATCTCGAACGAGCGGATCGGCGAGGAGATCGTCCGGATCCTCGGGACGCCCAGGGCGGCGAAGGGTTTGGCGCTGATGGACGAGCTGGGCCTCCTCGATCCGATCCTTCCCGAGCTGGCCGCGTGCAAGGGGGTCCCGCAGCCGGAGGCGTATCACCCCGAAGGGGACGTCTTCGTGCACACGGTGGCCGCCGTCCGCGTCGCCGACGCGTTCGTCGACGATCCGATCGTCAAACTGGCCGTCGTCCTCCACGACGTCGGAAAGCCGGACGCGCTCGAGCGAAGTGGGGGAGAGAACATGGGCGGGCATTGCGCCATCGGCGCCCGGAAGGCGAGGGACGTCGGGCGAAGGCTTCGATTGAGCCGACAGGACGTCTTCCGCCTCCATTACTTGGTAAGACACCACATGAGGATCGCCGACTTTCCGCAGATGGGCCGAGGCAAGCAGGTCCGATTCGTCAGTGAAGGGGAGGACGAGGCGAGAAGGAGCCCCCGCGCGCGGTTCCCGCTCTTCTTCCAGCTCCTTCAGCTGCTCGTCGCGGACTGCGAGGCGAGCGCCCATCGATCCTCCGGATGGGCGCCGATCCTGAGAGAGACGCTCGACGTCATCGAGCACATCGACCGGGTCTGCGGACTGCGGCGGGCCCGCGAGATCGTCGACGGCCACGCGTTGATGGATCTCGGGGTCCCCCCCGGCCCGCGGCTCGGCTCCATCCTGAACGCGTTGCACGATCGGATCCTGGCCGGGCAGATCACGACGCGCGAAGCGGCGATCGCCGAGGCCCGGAGTCTGATCGCCGATCGCGACGGCGAGACGTTCGAGAACCCGTGACGGGACAGCCGCCCTGGTGACGGCAAGACCGGCCGGTTACCGTCGACTCATCACGTCATCCGAGAGGACGCCGATGGGAACGACGTTGGACGTCAGCCGCGATCTCGAGCTCGACCTCGAGGAGATCATCGGGCAGTGCATCGCGATCCTCGGGATCCGCGGCTCGGGGAAATCGAACACCGCGGGGGTCATCTTCGAGGAACTCCTTCGCCACCGGTATCCGATGTCGATCGTCGACATCGAGGGCGAGTACTTTGGGTTGAAGGAGAAGTACGAGGTCCTCGTCGTCGGGACGGGCGACGGCGTCGAGATCGAGATCGATCCGGACTGCGCCGGCGAGATCGCGCAGGTCAGCATGGAGGGGAACGTCCCGGTCGTCCTCGACCTGAGCGGCTTCCTCTCCGACGAGCGGACCGAACTCCTGAAGGCGTACCTATCGAGCCTGTGGAATCTGGCGGGGACGCTCCGCCGGCCGTACATCATCGGGATCGAAGAGGCGCACGAGTTCATCCCGCAGGGGGTCAAGACGGAACTGAAGGAGATGATCGCGCGGATCGCCCTCCGGGGCCGGAAGCGCGGGCTGGGCGGCATCATCGTTTCTCAGCGGAGCGCCAAGGTCGACAAGGACGTGCTCAGCCAAGCCGGGATGCTCTTCCTGCATCGGGTCGTGCACGAGGTCGACATGCGCGTCTACGGCGAGCTCCTTCCGTGGCGGAAGAACGAAGTGAAGGAGATCGTCAACTCGCTCGACACCGGGGACTGCATCTACGTCAACGGAGACAGGATTCTGCCGATCTACGTCCGTGAGCGGGAGACCTTCCACGCCGGCTTCACCCCTTCGCTGGAGTCGGTCAAGTCGCCGGAGCTGAAGAAGGTGAGCGCGTCGATCCTCGAGGCGATCGAGAAGGCCCGAAACGGGAAGCGGCGCAAGAGCGTCGAGGACGGACTGCGGGATCGAATCGCGCGGCTGGAGGAGACGGTCGCCGCGAAGGACGCGCGGATCGCCGAACTCGAGGAGGTGGCGCGGACGCTCGGCTACATCAAGCTGGAGCTTCCGTCTCCGGTCGCCCCCGTCCTCTCCTCGGGCGGTTCGGCGAATCCGACATCGCTGCCGTACGGGTCGTATCGACCGGTGGTCGTCCGCGAGGAAGCGAGGCCGAGCGGGAACGAGGCCGAGGAGCCGGACGCGGCCGTCGGCACGATCGTCGAGATCGAAGACGCGAAGCCGCCGGAAGGGCTCCCTCCGGCGGTGCTCCGGCACATCAACCGGCTGGTGACGCGGGTCGGGAGGAAGGAACTGGCGCATCGCCGGCTTCTCGGCTTCTTGATCGGGCACGCGCCGGGAACGTACTCCGTGGATCAGATCTCGGCGTGGACGAGCTGTGCGCCGGAGATGATCGAGGAGAAGCCTCCGCGAGAGTTCCTGGACGCAGGGCTGGTCTGCCGGGAGCGAAGGACCGACGGTGTCCACTATAGGGGCACGTTGCGAGCGTTCGTCAACAAGGAGTTCAAGGTGTATCAGCCGGACATCGGGAGCGCCGGACTCCACCTCGTGACGCGGTTGCTGCGCCAGCGGCTCGCCGCCCTCGGATAACGGCATACCTAGATAAGTTCAGCATTTTCAGACTCTCGTTCCATTGACCATTCCCTCCGTTTCTGCTACAATCTCGTTGGAAGGGGGAAGCGGTGAAGATCAAGATCGCGGAGCGGCACACCGACGCCAGCGAAGCGCTCCGGGGCTACGTCGTCGAGAAGACGGAGGCCCTGGAGCGATTCTTCGACCGGATCATCAGCGTCGACGTCGTCCTTTCGGTGGAGAAGGAACGACAGATCGCCGACTTTCACGCGCACTTGACGAATCGCAAGCTCATCAGCGCCCGGGAGGAGTCGGGCGACATGTACGCGTCGATCGACAAGGCCGTCGACCGACTGCGACGCCAGCTGGTGAAGTTCAAGGATCAACTTCACGAGGTAAGAGAACGGGGGGGAGCGGCCGGTCGGGCCGCGGAGGGTCCGGAGGGTCCAGAGGGAAGTGCGGACGGGCGCCAGATCATCCGCACAGAGGCGTACTTCCAGAAACCGATGTCTCCCGACGAGGCGGCGCTGCAACTCGACGCCATCGAAAAGGATTTCCTGGTCTTCGTCGACTCGGAGACCGATCGAGTTGCGATCATCTACCGCCGGCGCGACGGCAACTACGGGCTGATCGAACCTCGGACGTAGACACCAGTAGGGGTGGGGTAAGGGCGTGGTGAAAGTCTTGTCGCTGTTTTCCGGAAGCCTGGCGAGCCGAGTGGCAACCCGTATCGTCGAACAGCATCCGGATGTCGATTGCGTTTACCTGCTCCACTTTCGATCGCCCTTCTCGCGGGAATCCGAGGGCCTCCGACAGCTGGTGAGGTCCGAATGGCCGCACGCCATCTTTCGAACGCAATCGATCAAGAAGGAGTATCGGAGGCTCGTCGAGGTCACCGACGAGGGGGAGTTCTCGCTCCCGCTCAGCTGCTACAACTGCCGCACGTTGTTGTTCGCCAAGGCGGCTCGGTACATGGAGCGGGTCGGAGCGGAATACATCGTGTCGGGGGAGATCCCCGGAGCGAATCAGCTGACGGCGAGGCAGCTTCGAGGCATCGCGAAGGACGTCGGCGTCGCCGATCGGATCCTCCGCCCCCTCTGCGTCGGCACGCCGCGTGGCGGGGCGCGCGGATTGGAGAAGTGGCTCGACCGCGAGCGAAACGGAAAGAGACCGCGTGGCGGCCGCGCGCTCCTGACGAAGCTCGCCGGAGACGTCGGCCTTGAGGTCGCGGATCCTTTGGCCTCTTGTCATCGGTGCAAGCTGATGACCCCGGGTTTCGGCGAGCGCGTGGCGAGCCTGTTCGGCGAGCCCGGATTCACGCTCAACGCGCTTCGTCTCCTGGATTTCCCGCTCTACTACAAGGTCCGCCCGGACGTCAAGATCGCCCTCGCGTGCAACGAGCAGGAAAAGAAGGAGCTGCAGAACCTCTTCCTGCCTCAAGACCTTCGGGTGTATCCTGCGACGCCTCACGGGCCGATGACCCTCGTGCGCACCGATTGGGAGGCAAAGGGAGGGGCGGAGCAGCAGACGATCGTCGGGCTGGCGGCGCGAATCACGGCGACGTTTGCGGCCTCGAAGCGTGCGGACACCGTCCCGATCTACTACCGGCTCGAAAGCGAGGACGAAACGCAATTGCTCAATGCGACCCCTTTCGACAGTCCGGAGGAGATCGCGCGACTCGAGCCCGTCGAGATGATCCCGCTTGGCGAACAGGCGGTGCTGCTCGGTTGAAATCGTCCCGGCGGTCGCTATACTCTTGCGTTAGCAGGTGCTGGAGCGCGGAGATCGAAACGGACCGCGGACCAGGAAACGGATAGAATATGCGTGAAACCCCGAGCGAGGGAAAGGGGTTTTCTATGCCTTTTTATCGTTACGAATGCCGCGGCTGTTGTGGGGAAACGTTCAGGGTCCTGCACCGGAACGGAACGTCGCCGCAGGTCCGCTGCCCGAGCTGTGGTGGAAAGGACGCGGTTCGTCTTCTTCCTCGCATCGGAGTGATCTACAAAGGGAGCGGCTATTACTCGACCGACTAATCGGAGCAGGGAGAGCGAGAGGAAAGCAAGGAGCGCGAAGAGCGAGACGACGGTCGCGGCGTCGAAGGCCGAGTTCCCGGGCGAGGCGTAGTCGCCCTCTGTTGCCCCCACGGTGCCACTGCGTTGAGGACCGAGTCCCCGTGTCCCGACCAGACTGGTGAATCGGAATCGTTGCATCGAATGAGGTGAGATGAGTGATCTCGGGCGATGACATCAAACGTGTGAAGCTGCAGCTTGCTCCCCCTTCCGTCATCCTGAATTGGTCTCACGGAGAAATCACCGAATCCGAGACGATCAACTATCGTACGCACCGCGCCGAACGCGGGGGGCTGTATGCGGAAGAGATCTTCGGTCCTGACAACGACTACGAATGCGCGTGCGGGAAGTACAAGGGGAAGAAATACGAAGGGATCACGTGTGAGAAGTGCCACGTCCTGGTGACCGACTCGTCCGTCCGACGGGTCAACATGGGGCACATTCAGCTCGCCAGTCCGGTCGTTCATTTCTGGTTCCTCAAGGGGGTTTCGAGCCTGCTTAGCCGGCTTCTCGGGATGAAGAAGCGCGAGCTGCAGCGAATCGCCTACTACGAGACGGAGCCGATCGAGCAGGCGCTGTACATCGTCACGTCCTCGGACTGCAAGGAGATCCGCCCGAGGGAGACGCTTCATACGTCGGAAGTCGACGTCCTTTCCAAGGTCTTCGCGTTCGAAGTCGAGCCCGCCTACTACGTGGAGGACGCGCCTCGGGTCCTCGCCGAGGAGGGCGGCCGCGTGACGATCGAGGACCGCCTGCTGACGAACGGCGAGAAGGTCGTCTCGGTGGTGATCGGTTCGGTCGAGTACCCGCTGCTCGGCGACGTCGAGCAGCTGGTCGAGGACGGCGACGAGATCGAGGCGGGAGCGGTCATCGTCGAGCGACCCGTCGATGAACTCTGCTCGAAGACCGCGTTCGAGATGCTCGTCGATCGGTACGGCGCGTCCGTGGAGGGCGTGATCCTCGATCAGGAGATCCTCGACAGCCTCGTCTTCCTGGTGACGCGGATCAGGGATCCGAAGGTCCCTCTGGCGATCGGCGATCGTCTCTCGTTCTTGGAGATGCGGGCCTACGATCGGATCTACCCCGACGGGTTCATCGCCCAGACGGGCGCCGCGGGGATCAAGGGGCTGCTGGAGGGGATCGATCTCGATGAGCTGCACCGATCGCTGATGGAGCAGCTTCACCGGGAGACGGCGGTCGGCAATCAGCGACGGCTGATCCGCCGTCTGGAGATCGTCGATCAGCTGCGAGCCTCGGGAAACAACCCGCAGGACATGATCCTCGAGGTCATCCCCGTGCTTCCTCCCCAGCTCCGTCCGATGATCCAGCTCGAAGGCGGAAAGTTCGCCACGACCGACCTGAACGACCTCTACCGCCGGATCATCAATCGGAACAATCGGCTGAAGAAGCTGATCGACATGGGCGCGCCGGAGGTGATCCTTCGAAACGAGCGGCGGATGCTGCAGGAAGCGGTCGACGCGCTGATCCACAACGAGAAGAAGGAGAGCCCGATCCGCGGCCGGGACAACCGGCCGCTGAAGTCCCTTTCCGAGCGGATCCACGGAAAGCACGGCCGGCTGCGGCGCAACCTGCTCGGCCGTCGCGTCGACTACTCCGGCCGGGCGGTGATCGTCGTCGATCCGACGTTGAAGCTTCACCAATGCGGCCTGCCGAAGAAGATGGCGCTCGAGCTGTTCAAGCCGTTCATCCTGCATCATCTGGAGACGACGACGTTCTCCGACTTCGACGAGATCAAGAACCGGGCGTTGATGGGAGAGATGCCCGAGGTCTGGGACATCCTCGATCGCCTGATCAAGGAGCATCCGGTTCTGCTCAATCGGGCTCCGACGCTTCACCGCCTTTCGATGCAGGCGTTCGAGCCGGTCCTGGTCGACGGAGAGGCGATTCACATCCACCCGTTCGTCTGCCCTCCTTACAACGCGGACTTCGACGGCGATCAGATGGCGGTGCACCTTCCGCTGTCCGAGGAGGCGATCGCGGAGGCGCGCGGCCTGATGGCCGCACCGCGGAACATCCTCTCTCCGTCGAACGGAGAGCCGATCAGCCTCCCGACGCAGGATCCCGTCTACGCGTACTACTACCTCACGCTCGAAGTCGAGGACGGAAAGGGGGCCGGGAAGGCGTTCCGCGACATCGACGAGGCCCGGAGGGCGTTCGAGGAAGGCGTCATCGAACTCCACAGCCCGATCGTGATCCGGATCGACGGGAAGCGGATCGAGACGACGTTGGGGCGTGCGGAGCTGAACTTGAACCTCCCCGAGGAGATCCGGGATTACGGGATCGTCATGGATCGTCGAGCGATCAAGCGTCTCGTGATGGAGTGCTACCATCGTTTCGGCTGGGAGAGGGCGTCCGAGGTTCTCGACCGGCTCAAGGAGCTCGGCTTCCGCTACGCCACCCAGGCCGGGCTGACGATCGCGCTTCCCGATTGCCTGATCCCGGACGAGAAGGGGGAGATCGTCCGCGAGTCGCTTGCGGCGGTACAGCGGATCGAGACGATGTACCGGATGGGCCTCTCGACGGAGGAAGAGCGTCGAAGCGCGGTGATCCGGATCTGGAGGCGGACCGTCGACGACGTCGAAGACGCGACGATGGAGAACCTCCGGCGCCACCGATTCAATCCCGTCTACGGGATCGTCACCTCCGGGGCGAGGGGCGGCCCGGATCAGGTCAAGCAGCTGTGCGGCATGCGCGGCCCGATGGCCGGCCCTTCGGGCGACATCATCGAACGTCCGGTGATCTCGAACTTCCGCGAGGGGCTCGACATGATGGAGTACTTCATCTCCACCCACGGAGGGCGGAAGGGGGCCGCCGACACGGCCCTCAAGACGGCCGATTCGGGGTACCTCACGCGGAGGCTCGTCGACGCCTCATCCGACACGGTCATCCTGGAGCTCGATTGCGGGACGACGCAGGGGATCGACATCGATCCGTTGCGGTTCAGCCGGACCGAGATCATGGAGACGATCGAGGACCGCATCTACGGGCGCGTCACCGCGCAGCCGGTCGTCGATCCGGGCACCGGCGAGATCCTCGTCGAGGCGAATCAGTGGATCACGGCGGAGATCGCGGAGCACGTCGGGCGGCTCGAGTGCAAGATGCCGCTTCGCAGCCCGGCGCAACGGGAGCGGGCGATCGGGACGAAGACCGTCGAGGAGGTCCGGGATCCGAAGACGCAGCGGGTGATCATGAAGGCCGACGAACTGGTCACGCCGCGCCAGATCGAGGCGATGAAGAGCGCGGGGATCAGGACGGTTCGGGTCCGACCGCGGATCGTGATCCGCTCCGCGATGACCTGCGAGACGGCCAACGGGATCTGCCAGCTGTGCTACGGCTACGACATGAGCAATCACCTCCCGGTCGAGATGGGCACCGCCGTCGGCGTTATCGCCGCGCAGTCGGTCGGTGAGCCGGGGACGCAGCTGACGATGCGGACGTTCCATACCGGCGGCGTCGCCGGAGAGGACATCACCCAGGGCCTCCCCCGGGCCGAGGAGCTGTTCGAGGCCCGCAAGACGATCAAGAGCGGCGAGGCCGGGCTGTCACCGCTCGATGGGTACGTCACGGACATCACGACGACCGCCACCGGCGAGGACCAAGTCGAAGTGACCGGCGACCTGCGGACGGCGCGGATTCCCTCGGCCCTCGTGAAGGCCGAAGAGGGAGACGAGATCGACGCGAAGGAACTGATCGACGCGGCGAGCCCGTGCACCGGCGAGGTCGTCCTCGTCGACGTGGCGAAGGGCGGGCAGGAGCTGTTCGCCATCGACGTGGCGAACGGCGATCGATCGTATTCGCTTCCGCCGGTGGCGCGGCCGAAGGTCGAAACGGGGGACCGGATCTCCGAGGGAGACCCGCTGACCGAGCGGTTCAACGTCGAAGGGATCACCGCCGATCGCCGCGGAACGGTTCGCCTGTCGGAGGAGAAGGACAGGGTGGTCGAGCTGGTCGACGAAGACGGAGCGGCCGTCGAGCACGAGATTCCCTACGGGGCCCGCCTGATGGTCGAACCCGGAACGATCGTGCAGGAGGGGGATCAGATCACCTCCCGATCGAAGCCGATCTTCATCGCGGCGGAGGGCGAGGGCGTCGCGCAGGTTTTGCCGGATCGGATCGTCGTCTACAACCCGGACGGCTTGGCGCTTCGGATCCCGCTGACGAGCGATCTGAAGCCGCTTAAGCGACACGGGGATCCGGTGAAGGCGGGCGAGCAGCTCGTCGCGCTCGACATCTCCCACGAGGGGCTGGTCCGGGTCGATTCGATCGAAAAACGGCGCGGGATCGCCACCGTCCACCTTCAGCCGAAGAGCGTCGTGAAGATCGACAAAGCGGTCACCGTGCGCATTGGCGACAAGGTCGAGGAGGGGGACCTGCTGACCAAGGGCGTCGTCGCTCCGCACACGCTCCTCGAAGCGGCCGGGGTGCAGAAGGCGCGGCAGTACCTGATGAACGAGATCCACAAGGTCTACAAGCAGCAGGGCGTCGACATCAACGACAAGCATCTGGAAGTGATCATCCGCCAGATTCTCAACAACGTCCGGATCGTCGATCGGGGGGACTCGCGGTTCCTGATCGGCGACCTGGTCACGCTGGAGGAATTCCGCAAGGAGATCCGCGATCTCGTCGAGTGGAACGAGGAGGCCGCGAGGGGGCGCACCGAGGCGATCGGGAGCGAGTTGGCGGAGGACATCGCGGCCGGCGGCCACATCATCGCGACGGCCGGGGCGCCGCTGACCGAGGAAGCGATCGCCAGGGCGAAGAGGATGGGGCTCGAGCTCGTCCGGGTTCATCGAGACGACGAAATCGTCGAGGTGCCGATCGCCGAGAAACGGCTACCGGACGGCGAACGAGAGCTGTTGAGAATCTCCAAGGCGGCGCTGCAGACGAAGGGATGGCTTTCCGCGGCGTCGTTCCAGCGGACGACGAAGGTCCTCTCGGAGGCGGCCCTGCGGGGCGAGGTCGACGACTTGAGCGGCCTGAAGCCGAGCATCATCGTCGGCAAGAGGATCCCGTCCGGGACCGGCTTCAACTTCTACGAACGACCCGAAACGGCGGAAGAGGACGTCGACGAGGCGCTCGAACCGGACGGAGAGCCGATCGCGGTCGGTGAGGAGAACACCGAGTAGAGCTCGGTTGAACGTCGCTTCGGCGGAACCTATAATCCGCCCCGACTCAGGAGAGAAAAATGCCGACGATAAACCAGTTGATTCGCAAGGGGCGCAGGCCCAAGACGAAGAAGAGGAAGGCTCCTCAGCTCGACGCCTGCCCGCAGCGGCGCGGCGTCTGTACGCGCGTCACCACGCGGACCCCGAAGAAGCCGAACTCCGCCCTACGAAAGGTGGCCAGGGTGCGTCTCAGCAACGGCAAAGAGGTCACGGCGTACATCGGGGGCGAGGGTCACAATCTGCAGGAGCACTCGATGGTGTTGGTCCGCGGGGGACGTGTGAAGGACCTGCCCGGCGTGCGGTATCACGTGGTTCGAGGGACCCTGGACGCCGAAGGCGTCGAAGGCCGACAGCAGGGCCGCTCGAAGTACGGGGCGAAGAAGGGGAGCTAGGAGAGGCGATGAAGATACCCGGGCGGGACGTCATCCCCGATACGAAGTACAACAGCAAGCTTCTGGCAAAGCTGATCAACTACGTCATGCAGGACGGGAAAAAGGCGATCGCGCAACGCGTCGTTTACTCCGCGCTGGACATCGTCGACGATCGGAGCGAGCCCGCACCGCTCGAGACGTTCAACGAGGCCGTGGCGAACTGCTCGCCGAGGCTCGAGGTTCGAACGCGACGGGTCGGTGGCGCGAACTATCAGGTCCCCTACGAGGTTCCGGCGGACCGACAGGTCGCGCTCGCGCTGCGCTGGATCGTTCGGGCCGCGCGCGAGCGGGGCGAGAACACGATGGCCGAATCCCTGGCGGCGGAGATCCTCGAGGCCGCGCGGAAAGAGGGCAAGGCCTACAACAAGCGCCTCGACGCCCATCGAATGGCCGAAGCGAACAAGGCATTCGCGCACTACCGCTGGTAGCGTCTCCTTATCGCCGAGTCGACCCCCCGAACGCCGAAGTGAGGGCGCCATGGCAGATGTTGCGACGGTAGATCTGGCGAAGATCCGCAACATCGGCATCATGGCGCACATCGACGCCGGGAAGACCACCGCGACGGAGCGGATCCTCTACTACACCGGCCAGATCCACAAGATGGGCGAGGTCCACGAGGGCGACACCGAGATGGACTGGATGGCCCAGGAGCGGGAGCGGGGGATCACCATCACGTCGGCGGCGACGACCTGTCCTTGGCGCGATCACACGATCAACATCATCGACACGCCGGGCCACGTCGACTTCACCGCCGAGGTCGAGCGGGCGCTGCGCATCCTCGACGGCGGGGTGGTGATCTTCTCCGGCGTCGAGATGGTCGAGTCGCAATCGGAAACCGTCTGGCGCCAGGCCGATCGGTACCACGTCCCGCGGGTCGCGTTCGTCAACAAGCTCGATCGAGTCGAATCGAGCTTCACGGAGACCGTTCTGATGATCGAGGAGCGGCTCGGGGTCCGTCCCGTCCCGCTCGTCTTCCCGTATCGCGACGAGGACCGGAGGCTCCTCGGACTGGTCGATCTGATCGAGGGCGAGCTGCTCACCTGGGACCGGGACTCCCTCGGAGCGACGTTCACCCGGAGCGGGATCCCGACCCAGGTGCAAACCGATTGCGCGCGGTTTCGCGAGACGGCGTTGGAACGGGTCGCCGAGGTCGACGACCGCGTGATGGAGCGGTTCCTCGCCGGGGACGACGTCCCGTCCGAGCTGTTCCATCAGGCGCTCCGGAGGGGCTGCATCGACGGGGGGTTGGTGCCCGTCGTCGGCGGCTCGGCGTTCCAGAACCAGGGGATCCAGCCGCTGCTCGACGCGGTGGTCCGATACCTTCCGGCGCCGACCGACGTGCCGCCGATCCACGGCGTCGACGGAGAGCAGGTGCGACACGCCGATCCGGCGGAGCCGTTCTCCGCCCTGGCGTTCAAAGTCGTTACCGATCGGTACACCGGGCGGCTGGTGTTCGTCCGCGTCTACTCGGGGAGTCTCTCGGTCGGCGGGCACGTGTACAACGCGTCGGCGGAGAAGGGACTCCGGCTGACGAAGATCTTCCGCATGCACGCCAACCGACGGACCTCGCTCGAGAGGATGCAGGCGGGGGACATCGTGGCAATCGTCGGATCACAGCCGATCGCCACGGGGGACACGCTGTGCGGCAAGTCGGCGCCGATCCTGCTGGAGAAGATCGAGTTTCCCGAGCCGGTCGTCTTCGTCGCGATCGAGCCGCGAACCGAAGCGGAATTCGACGAGCTGATGGACGGGCTGACGAAGCTGGCGGAAGAGGATCCGACGTTCCACGTTCGCGTCGAGGAGGCGACGAATCAGACGATCATCGCCGGGATGGGGGAGCTCCACCTCGAGGTGCTCGTCCGCCGGCTGCGGGAGGAGTTCAACCTGACCGTCCACGTCGGCCAGCCTCAGGTCGCGTATCGCGAGACGCTCGGTCGCGCGGTCGAGGTCGAAGAGGAGTTCGTCAAGCAGGCCGGCGGCCGCGGGCAGTACGCGCACGTTCGCCTGCGGCTCGAGCCGCTGAAGCGCGAATCCGGGATCCGATTCGACTGCACCGCGTCGGAGGAAGAGGTTCCCAAGACGTATCGAAACGCGATCGAAAGCACGCTCCGCGCGACGTTGACAAACGGACCGGTGGCCGGGTATCCTTTGGCCGATATCGGAGCCACCTTGTTCGGTGGGTCATTTCATCCGGTCGACTCGTCCGAGATCGCGTTCCGGGCTGCGACCTCCGAAGCGTTGTGTGAAGCGTACGACGAGGGGTCGTTCGAGCTATTGGAGCCGATCATGGAGGGAGAGGTCATCACCCCGGGCGAGTACATGGGTGAAGTGATGGAGGACCTGGCGCGCAGGCGCGGGGAAATCCGAGAACTCCTGCCGCGGGAGACCGTGCAGATTCTGCGTGTGGCGGTCCCGCTGGCAGAGACGTTCGGGTATGCCACGCGGCTGCGTTCTTTGACCCAGGGGAGGGCGACGTACTCGTTGCGCGTCGTGCGCTACGACCTCGTCCCCGAGGGGTTGAAGGAGAAGATCGTTCGGAGCAGAGGATACTAGAGCATGGCGAGAGAGAAGATACGCATCAAACTGCGCGGATACGATCACGAGCTGGTCGAAAGCTCGATCCGAAGGATCGTCGAATCGGCGACGGAGACGCGCGCCAAGATCTCCGGGCCGATCCCGTTGCCGACCCAGCGTCGTGTGTACACCGTGCTGCGATCTCCGCACATCGACAAGCGGTCGATGGAGCACTTCGAACGTCGGATCCACATTCGGTTGCTCGACATCAAAGAGCCGACCTCGGAGACGATCAACTCGCTGATGGACATCGAGCTCCCCACGGGGATCGACATCGAAATCAAGCTCTGAGGACCGACGAGGACAACGGAGGGCAGCGGACGATGGCACAAGGAATCCTCGGGCGGAAGATCGGGATGACCCAGCTTTTCGTCGAAGACCGCGCGGTCGGTGCGACCGTCGTCGAAGCGCGGCCGTGCACGGTCGTGCAGATCAAGACGACGGAGTCCGACGGATACAACGCCCTTCAGCTCGGGTACGGACCGACGAAGGAGTCGAAGGCGACGAAGCCGCTGCTCGGCCACTACCGAAAGGCGGACGTCGCCCCTCACCGGAGGCTGTTCGAGGTCCGGGTCGACCATCCGGAGGAGTACAACGTCGGCGACGTCATCGGCGTCGACATCTTCGAGGAAGGCGAGAAGATCGACGTCGCCGGAGTCTCCAAGGGATTGGGCTTCCAGGGTGTCGTCAAGCGCTGGGACTTCGCCGGCGGGCCGAAGTCGCACGGATCGCACTTCCACCGCCGTCCCGGCTCGGTCGGAATGTGCGTCAAGCCGGGGCGCGTCATGAAGGGGAAGAAGCTCCCCGGCCAGACCGGTGGCCGGCGGGTGACGGTGAAGGGGCTGCAAGTGCTTCGCGTCGATCCCGAGCGGAACCTGCTGGTGCTGAAGGGGGCCACCCCGGGCTCGCGCGGAACGATTCTGGAATTGGGGAAGCGGCATGGCTGAGGCGAGGCTGTTCCAATTCGCCGGGGAAGCCGAACCGCAGACCCGGACGCTCGACGAACGCTTGTTCGGCGCAACGGTCAACGCGGACCTTCTCTATCGGGCCGTGCGGATGCAGCGGGGCAACCGCCGGCAGGGGACGCACTCGACCAAGACGCGCGGCGAGGTCTCCGGCGGAGGACGCAAGCCGTGGCGCCAGAAGGGAACCGGTCGGGCGCGTGCCGGGTCCCGACGATCGCCGCTGTGGGTCGGCGGTGGCACGACGTTCGGACCGAAGCCGCGATCCTACGGGACGAAGCTGACGAAGAAGATGAAGCAGGGGGCCCTCTTCTCCGCGCTGTCCGACCGCGCTCGGGAAGAGCGGCTGACCCTGATCGACCGGATCGGGTTCGAAGAGCCGAAGACGAAGGCCGCCGTCGCGTTGCTCGAGCGTCTCGGCCTATCGGAGAGCACGCTGGTCGTCGTCGGATCGGCGGAGTACGGTCGACCGGTCAAGAAGTCGTTCACCAACCTCCCCGGGGTGAAGTGCATCGCCTGCGGGGGGGTCAACGTGTATGACGTCCTCCGCCACGACCACCTGCTGATGACGGTCGGGGCGGTCGAGGAGTTGGAGGAGAGGTTCCGGACATGACGCGGTACGCGCATCCCGAGGACGTTCTGGTCGCCCCGATCCTCACCGAGGACACCTGGCAACAGATGGAGGACCGGAAGTACGCGTTTCGGGTGGCGCTCGGCGCGAACAAGATCCAGATCAAGAAGGCGGTCGAGGAGCTGTTCAAGGTCCGCGTGGAGAAGGTGTGGACCGCGAACAGGAAAGGGAAGCCCCGACGGGAGCGGCTCAGTCAGCTCCATGGTCGAACCTCCCGGTGGCGAAAGGCGATCGTCCGCCTCGCCCCCGGCGACCGGATCGACATCATGGGAGGGTAAGCGGTATGGCACTGAAGCGATACAAACCGACGTCCCCGGGTCGCCGCCACGCCGAGCGTCCGGATTTCAGCGGGCTGTCCGACGCCGCCCCCGAGAAGAGCCTGCTCCGTCCGATCAAGAAGTCCGGCGGTCGGAACAGCCAGGGCCGGATCACGTCGCGGTGGCGGGGCGGGGGGCACAAGCGCCGGTACCGCTTGGTCGATTTCGCGCGTGACAAGGACGGAATCCCGGCGCGCGTGGTCACCCGCGAGTACGACCCGAATCGGTCGGCGTGGATCACGCTGCTGCACTACGCCGACGGGGAGAAGCGCTACGTCCTCGCCCCGATGGAGCTCGAGATCGGCGCGCGCGTCGAGGCGGGGGAGACGGCGGAGATCCGCGTCGGGAACGCGATGCCGCTGTCGCGCATTCCGCTCGGTTCGGTGATCCACAACCTGGAGTTCTCCCCGGGCAGCGGAGGCAAGATCGCCCGCTCGGCCGGGACGTCGGCGAAGCTGATCGGCAAGGAGGGCCAGCGCGCGCACGTCCGCCTTCCGTCGGGCGAGGTGCGGATCTTCAGCACCGCGTGCCGTGCCACGATCGGCGAGGTCTCGAATCCGGATCACAAGAACATCAAGCACGGGAAGGCCGGCCGCGTCAGGCATCTGGGGCGGAAGCCCCGCGTGCGCGGCGTCGCGATGAACCCGGTCGATCATCCGCACGGCGGCGGAGAAGGCCGGGCCCGCGTCGGGCGACCGCAGGTCTCGCCGACCGGGAAGCTGGCGAAGGGCGGACGGACGCGGAAGAAGCGGAAGAAGTCGAGCGCCCTGATCGTGCGCCGCGCCGGCAAGGGTCGGCGGTAAGGAGACGACAGTATGCCGAGGTCGACGAAAAAGGGGCCGTACGTAAAGGAGAGCCTTCAGAAGAAGGTTCAGCGCGCGAAGCGCGGCGACATCAGCGAAATCACGACGTGGTCGCGGGCTTCGATGATCACGCCGGAGATGGTCGGGCTGACGATCCGGGTGCACAATGGCAAGGTCCATGTGCCGGTCTACATTGTCGAGAACATGGTCGGCCACAAGCTGGGGGAGTTCGCGCCGACCCGGACCTTCCGGGGCCACGGCGGGATGAAGAAGAAGCGGGCTCCCGGCCTGACGTAGGAGAGAAAATGGAAGCACGGGCCATTTCGAGGTACGTACGCATCTCGCCGCGGAAGGCGCGATTGGTGGTCGACGCGATCCGCGGGAAGGACGTGAGCGAAGCGCTCCGGATCGTCTACCTCTCGACCAAGAAAGCGGCGACGCCGATCCGCAAGACGCTCGAGTCGGCGATCGCGAACGCCGAGAACAACTACGATGTCGACGTGGACGACCTGTTCGTCGTCCGGGCGACGGTCGACATGGGAAGGGCGCTCCGTCGACTGAGGCCCCGTGCGTACGGGCGGGCGGACATCGTCCGCCGTCCGACGAGCCACATCACGATCGTCGTGGGCGACAGGGAGAGTGAGGCGTAATGGGACAGAAGGTCCATCCGGTCGGATTCCGCGTCGGCGTGAACCGGAAGTGGGTGTCGAATTGGTTCAACCCCAAGCTGGCGCCCGAGTACATCGCCGAGGATCGTCGGATCCGTGAGCTGATCTACGATCGGTACCGTCGCGCCTCGGTCTCGGAAGTGAACATCGAGCGCTCGAAGGAAGACCGGGTCTCGGTCGTCATCCGATCGGCGCGGCCCGGGATCATCATCGGCCGGGGCGGAAGCGAGATCGAGAAGCTCCAAGGGGCCCTCGAGCGTCTGACCGGGCGGACGGTGAGGATCTCGATCCAGGAGATCGAGCGTCCGGACCTCGAGGCGCGCCTCATCGCTCAGGACGTCGCGATTCAGATCGAGAACCGAACCGCTCCGGCGCGGGCGATGAAGGAAGCGATACGACGCGTGATGGGGGCCGGTGCCGGAGGCGTCAAGGTCAAGGTCAGCGGCCGGCTCGGCGGCGGAGACATCGCGCGGTCGATCACGATGAAGGAAGGGCGGATCCCGCTGCAGACGCTTCGGGCCGACATCGACTACGGGTTGGTCGAGGCGCGGACCAAGTACGGGAACATCGGCGTCAAGGCGTGGGTCTTCCGCGGCGAGCGTCCGCACCGAAGCCAGCGGGACGAGGTGACCTGAGATGGCGCTCCTCTCTCCCAAGCGCACGAAGCACCGCAAGACCCACCGCGGCCGCCGGCGAGGCAAGGCGACGCGAGGGGGACAGGTCGAGTTCGGCGACTACGGCATCCAGTCGCTCGAGCCGGCGTGGATCACCGCGGCGCAGATCGAGGCGTGCCGGACGACGATCGCCCGGACCACCCATCGTGGCGCTCGGGTCTGGATCCGGATCTTTCCCGACAAGCCGATCACGAAGCATCCGGCGGAGGCGCGCATGGGGAAGGGGAAAGGCGCGGTCGATCACTGGGTCGCGTCGGTACGACCGGGAACGGTCCTGTTCGAAATCTCGGGCGTCGGTGACGAGCAGGCGAAGCGGGTTCATGAGCTCGTCGGCCACAAGCTCCCGATCCGCACGCGGCTGAAGCGCCGGATCGTGCTGGGAGGCGAGGCATGAGGGCGGGCGAATTGCGGGAGCTGACGATCGAAGAGCTCGAGCAGCAGGAGGCGGAGCTGAAGCGGAAGCTGTTCAACCTCCGGTTCCAGCGGGCGAGCGGCGAACTCGACAACACGGCCGAGCTGAAGAAGACCCGACGGGACATCGCGAGAGTCATGACGGTGATCGTGCAGAGGACGCAGGAGGCGGCGCGATGAAGAAGACCAAGGTCGGGCGGGTTGTGAGCGATCGGATGGCGCAGACGATCGTCGTCCGTGCGGAGGAGCGACGCCTCCACCCCCGGTACCGGAAGCACATCCGGAGGCACTTCAAGTTTCATGCCCACGATCCGCGCGAAGAGGCGTCGGTCGGCGATCTGGTCCGGATCGAGGAGTGTCGCCCGCTCAGTCGGACGAAGCGATGGCGGCTGGTCGAGATCGTCGAGAAGGTGGAGGGCTAGCCATGATCCAGATGCAGACGATGCTCAAGGTGGCGGACAACTCCGGCGCGAAGGCCGTCCGCTGCATCAACGTGCTCGGCCCCTCCCATCGACGGGTCGGCGAGATCGGCGACATCGTCGTCGGGTCGGTCCGGAAGAGACTGCCGACGAGCGACATCGAGAAGGGGCAGATCGTGCGCGGCGTGATCGTGCGCACCCGTCGGCCGTACCGCCGCAAGGACGGGACGTACGTCCGCTTCGACGACAACGCGATCGTGCTGATCAACGCCCAGAACGAGCCGGTCGGGACGCGGGTCTTCGGCCCGGTGGCGCGCGAGCTTCGCGACAAGCGGATGATGCGGATCATCTCCCTCGCGCCCGAGGTCCTGTAGGAGATCGAAGATGCACAAGATACGCAAAGGGGATCGCGTTCGAGTCGTGGCGGGGAACGACCGGGGCCGGATCGGCCGGGTCCTCGCGGTCATCCCGGAGAAGAACCGGATCATCGTCGAGAACGTGAACATGATCACCAAGCACCAACGCGCGACGCAGAGCCTCCGTGAACCGGGGATCATCCAGCGCGAGGGGACGATCCACATGTCGAACGTGCTGCCGATCTGCCCGGAGTGCGACGAGCCGACCCGCGTCGGGTTCACCGAGGTCGAAGGGCGGAAGATGCGCGTCTGCAAGAAATGTGGGGAGATCTTCGAGTGACGATGCTACGCGAACGATACCGAGAAGAGATCGCTCCGAGGCTCAGGGAGGAGCTGGAGCTGGCGAACGTGATGGAGATCCCCCGCGTGCTGAAGGTGGTCGTCAACATGGGCGTCGGAGACAAGGACAACCCGAGGGTGCTCGAGGGGGCGGCGAGCAACCTGGCGAAGATGACCGGCCAGAAGCCGGTCGTCACCCGGGCGAAGAAGTCGATCTCCGACTTCAAGCTGGTCCAGGGGGATCCGATCGGCTGCATGGTGACGCTCCGCCGGGAGCGGGCCTACGAGTTTCTCAACCGGCTGTTCAACGCGGTCCTTCCCGGGATCCGCGACTTCCGCGGACTCTCGTCGGGATCGTTCGACGGCCGGGGGAACTACACCTTCGGATTGAGCGAGCAGATCACGTTCCCGGAGATCGAGTACAACGACGTCGTGAAGACGCAGGGAATGGACATCACGATCGTGACGTCGGCGCGGACCGATCGCGAGGGGTACGCGCTGCTCAAGGGGCTCGGGCTCCCGTTCAAGGATTAAGGGGCGAAGATGGCACGAACATCTCTGATCGTGAAGAGCAAGAGGACGCCGAAGTTCAAGGCGCGCGCGTACCACCGCTGCACCTTGTGCGGTCGTCCTCACGGATACATCCGCGATTTCGGGATCTGCCGGTTGTGCTTTCGAAAGCTGGCACACCACGGCGAGATTCCCGGCGTGAAGAAGGCAAGCTGGTAAGGGGAGACGATGATTCCATACCCGATTGGCGACATGCTCACGCGGATACGCAACGCGAATCGTCGCCGCCACCCCGACGTGGTGATGCCCCACTCCAAGGTGAAGGAATCGATCGCGAGGATCCTCGAGGAGGAAGGGTACATCGAGGGGTTCGAGGTGGTCGAGCAAAAGCCTCAACCGCGGCTTCGCGTTCGCCTCAAGTACAGGGGCGAGCGGACCGCGGCGGAGGGCGCGATCAGCGAGATCCACCTGGTGAGTAAGCCGAGTCGCCGCGTCTACGCGGCGAAGGACGAGATCCCCCAGCCGCTCGCCGGCATGGGGATCGCCATCGTCTCGACGTCGCAGGGGATCCTGTCCGGGAAAGAGGCGCGGGCACGCGGGATCGGCGGCGAGGTCCTCTGCGAGGTCTGGTAGGGAGAGAAAGCGATGTCCAAGGTTGGCAAGGTTCCGATCGCGATTCCCGACGGCGTGAAGGTCTCCGTCGGCGCGAGCGCGTTCACCGTGGAGGGGAAGCACGGTCGTCTCGAACAGCCGTTCCGCTCGGACATGGTGAAGATCGTCGTGAAAGGCGGGGAGGCGACGGTCACGCGTCGCCGCGAGGGCAAGGAGTACCGCGCCTTCCACGGGTTGTACCGGAGCCTGCTGGCGAACATGGTGCACGGCGTGTCCCAGCGATGGGAGAAGACGCTGCTGGTGCGCGGCCTCGGCTATCGAGCCCGGCTTCAGGGGAGCACCCTGATCCTCGATTTGGGCTATTCGGCGCCGATGGAGTACGAGCTCCCGAAGAACGTGGAAGCGGAGCTGCCGAACCCGAACGAGATCGTCCTGCGCGGGGCGGACAAGCAGCGGGTCGGTCAGGTCGCGGCGGAGATCCGCGCCTTCCGGAAGCCGAACGTGTACGACGGCAAGGGGATTCGGTACAAGGACGAGCAGGTCATCCAGAAGGCCGGAAAGCTCGGCGGTCCTGGAGCCGCGGTCTAGGGAGTGTGAAGGCGATGGCAAGATTCGATCGGGCGACCGAGCGGCTCAAGCGGCACAGGCGGATCCGCAGGAAGATCCGCGGGACGAGCGATCGCCCTCGCCTCTGCGTGACCAAGACGCTTCGGCACCTCTACGCGCAGGTGATCGACGACGAGGCCGGGCGGACGCTGGTGCAGGCGTCGACGCTCGAGCCGGAGCTTCGCGCGGACGCGTCCGGGCCGAACGTCGCCGCGGCGGAGAAGCTGGGAGCGCTCCTCGCCGAGCGGGCGTCGGAGCGCGGAATCGAAGCGGTCGTCTTCGACCGAGGCGGCCACCCGTATCACGGCGTGATCTCCTCCTTCGCGGAGGCGTGTCGCAAAGGGGGACTGCGATTTTGAGAACCCACGACGAGTTTGAGAACGAGATCATCGATATCCGTCGCGTCAGCAAGGTCACGAAGGGCGGACGGAACCTCCGATTTCGCGTCACGATCGTCGTTGGCGACAAGAACGGACGGGTCGGCGTCGGGGTCGGAAGCACGACCGAGATTCCCCGCGCGATTCAGCAGGCGATCCGCGACGCGAAGAAGAACCTGATCCGCGTCAACATGGACGAGAGGACGATTCCCCACGAGGTCGTCGGCAAGTTCAAGGCCGGCCACGTGCTGCTCAAGCCGGCGTATCCCGGGACCGGCGTCATCGCCGGGACGACCGTCGGGGCGATCTGCCGGCTGGTGGGGATCGACGACGTGCTGACCAAGTCGATCGGAACGACCAACCCGCTGACGCTCGCTCGTGCGGCGATCAACGGCCTCGCTTCGCTGCGAAGCCGCCGGGAGGTCGAGGAGCTCCGCGGGATCGCGTCGGCCCAGGAGGTCGCGAATGAGGCTTGAGGACCTTCGCCCGACGAAGGGGAGCCGGCATCGCCGGAAGCGCGTCGGTCGCGGATACGGCTCCGGGCGCGGCGGTCACGAATCCGGCCGCGGGACCAAGGGCCAGAACGCGCGCAGCGGCGGCGGCGTCCGGCTCGGCTTCGAGGGCGGTCAGACGCCGATCTGGATGCGGTTTCCGAAACGGGGGTTCCGAAACTTCACCCGCACCGAGTACGCGTGCGTCAACGTCGACACGCTCGGCGAGCGGTTCGACGCGAACGCCGAGGTCGATCCGGGCGCCCTCCTCGAGGCGAAGATCCTGAAAGGGAGAATCGAGCGGGTGAAGATCCTCGGCCGGGGCGAGCTGACCGTGCCGCTGACTATTCGGGCACATCGGTTCACCGCGGAGGCGAAGCGGAAGATCGAAGCCGCGGGAGGAAAGGCCGAGGTGATCTAGCGATGTGGGAGAAGTTCGCCAGCCTGTTCAAGGTCCCCGAGCTGCGAAAGCGCATTCTGTTCACGCTCGGCGCGATCGTCATCGTTCGCCTGGGGTCGCACATCACGGTTCCGGGCGTCGATGTGGAGGTGCTGCGCAACTTCTTCGCCCAGCAGGCCGGCGGGATCTTCGACTTCTTCAACATGTTCACCGGCGGGGCGCTCCAGCGCTTCTCGCTGTTCGCCCTCGGCGTGACGCCGTACATCAACGCCTCGATCATCTTCAGCCTGCTGACCGCGGTCATTCCCAAGCTGAAGGAGCTCCAGCAGCAGGGGCGCGAGGGGCGGCGGAAGATCACCGCCTACACGCGCTACGCGACGGTCGCCCTGTCGATCGTCCAGGGCGCGGCGATGACGTCGCTGATTCGCGGGGCGATGCCGGCCGGCGCGGGGATGTGGTTCTACGTCACGACGATCGTCGCGCTGACGACCGGAACGATCTTCCTGATGTGGCTCGGCGAGCGGATCACCGAGAACGGGATCGGAAACGGGATCAGCATGATCATCATGATCAGCATCCTGTCGCGATTTCCGGCCAACCTACGGCAGCTGTGGACCGACATCAGCACCGGGACGGTGCACGCCATCTGGGGGCTCGCGTTCATCGCGCTGCTGATCGTCGTCATCGCCGGAATGACGATGGTCCAGCAGGGGCAGCGGAAGATCTCGATCCAGTACGCGAAGCGAACGATGGGACGGCGGATCTACGGCGGCCACACGTCGCACCTCCCGATGCGGGTCAACCAGGGCGGCGTCATCCCGGTCATCTTCGCGTCGGCGTTGCTCAGCCTCCCGGTGACGCTGTTCAACGCCATCCCGAGCCTCAACTGGATCGTGCCGTACGTCCAGACCGGGAGCATGGCGTACATCGTCGCCTACGTCGCGCTGATCTTCTTCTTCACGTACTTCTACAGCTCGATCGTCTTCGATCCGAACGACATCGCGAAGAACATCCGCGAGGCCGGGGGCTTCATCCCCGGCGTGCGGCCTGGAAAGCCGACGGCCGACTACATCACCGGCGTCCTCTACCGGCTGCTGCTGATCGGCGCGTGCTTCCTCTCAGTCGTCGCGGTGCTGCCGTTCATTCTGTCTTCACTCAGCGGCTCGCAGTCCATGTTCCTGGTCGGTGGGACGTCGCTGCTGATCGTCGTCGGCGTCGGGATCGACACGATCATGCAGATCGAGGCCCACCTCGTGATGCGCCACTACGAGAGCCTGACGAAGTCCGGACGGCTGCTCGGCCGGCGAGGATAGCCGTGCTCTCCCGCGTGGTGCTCCTCGGCCCTCCCGGAGCGGGGAAAGGGACGCAAGCGAAGCGGATCGCGCGCGAGACCGGCCTCGTTCACCTCTCTTCGGGCGACATCCTCCGCGACGAAGTCTCGCGGGCGACCGACCTCGGTCGGACGGCGAGCGGGTTCATGGAGCGCGGCGAGCTGGTCCCGGACGGCCTGATCATCGACATGATCCGAGGTCGGATCGAATCGGCCGGCGAGGGGTTCCTCCTCGACGGCTTCCCGCGGACCGTCGAGCAGGCCGAGGCGCTGGGAGGCATCGCCCCGATCGACGTCGTCGTCAACATCGAGCTGCCGCGCGAGGCGGTCGTCCGGCGACTGACGGCCCGCCGGGTCTGCGAGGGGTGCGGGAAGATCTACAACCTCCTCTACGACCCGCCGGCGGACGAGACGACGTGCCCGACGTGCGGTGGGAGGCTTCTCCAGCGCGACGACGACAAGCGCGATGTCATCGAGAACCGGTACGACGTGTACGAGCGTTCGACGGCACCGCTGATCGGCTACTACCGGGATCGCGGGCTGTTGCACGACGTGGACGGGACGCGATCGAGCGACGAGGTCCTGTCCGAGATCGTGGCGGTTTTGGCCGGATGATTCCGCTCAAGACGCCGTCCGACATCGCCGTGCTGCGCGAAAACGGCGCGGCGTTGGCGAAGATCCTCGAGGCGCTCTGCCGCGAGGTCCGGCCCGGGCGGACGACGGCGTACTACGACGAACTGGCCGAGGCGCTGATCCGTGATTGCGGCGGAAAGCCCTCGTTCAAGGGGTATCAGGGGTATCCGGCGACGATCAACGCGTCGATCAACGACGAGGTGGTCCACGGGATCCCGTCCCACGACCGGAGGCTCCGCGACGGCGACGTCTTCTCGATCGACATCGGTCTTTTCCGGGACGGGCTGCACGTCGACACCGCGACGACCGTCGCCGTCGGCGAGGTCGACGAAGGTGCGCGTCGGCTGCTCGACGTGGGGGAACGCAGCTTGTGGAAAGGGATTGAGCAAGTTACAATCGGAAACCGGTTGTCCGACATCTCGCACGCGATCGGATCCTTCGTAACGGCGGAAGGATTTCATGTCGTGAAGGAGTACGTCGGGCACGGTGTCGGGAGAGCGTTGCACGAGGATCCACAGATCCCGAACTACGGTCCGCCCGGAACCGGGGTGCGGCTGAAGCCGGGGATGAGCCTCGCCATCGAGCCGATGGTGAAGGCCGATCCGCTCCCCACGAAGGTAAAGCCGGACCGCTGGACCGTGGTCACGGGCTCCGGTGGATTGTCTGTGCATTTCGAGCATACGGTTGTGTTGACGGAGGAGAGAGCGATCGTCGTAACGCTAAGGAGGTGACGCGGGGCGCAGTGGCGACGAATGAGAGACGCGGGAAGAAGGACGTGATCCGACAGCGCGGTGAGGTCATCGAGAGCCTTCCGAGCTCGATGTTCCGAGTCCGGCTGGACAACGGCCACGTCGTTCTCTGCCACATCTCCGGGCGGATCCGCAAGCACTACATCCGGATCCTGACAGGAGATCGCGTGATCGTGGAGTTCTCGCCGTACGACCTGTCCAAGGGACGGATCGTCTACCGAGAGAGCTGATCGAAGCGCCCGGCCATCATGAAAGTGAGAAGCTCGGTCAAGAAGATGTGTGCCAAGTGCAAGGTGATCCGCCGGGAAGGGCGACTGCGGGTCGTCTGCCGGAATCCCAAGCACAAGCAGCGGCAAGGGTAAGAGGAGAGCGTATGGCGCGTATAGCCGGAGTCAATCTGCCGAACAACAGGCGGATCGAGGTCGCGTTGACCTACATCTACGGCATCGGGAGGACGAGGGCGGCTGAGGTGATCGCGCAGACCGGCATCTCGCCCGACGTCCGCGTGAAGGACCTGACGGAGAACGAGGTCAACGCGCTCCGCCGCGAGATCGAGCAGCTGATCGTCGAGGGAGACCTCCGCCGGCGCGTCCAGGGGAGCATTCAACGGCTGAAGGACATCAACGCCTACCGCGGGATTCGTCACAAGAAGAGGCTTCCGGTTCGCGGGCAGCGAACGCGGTCCAACGCGCGGACGTGGAAGGGGCCTCGGCCGGCGAAGGCCGGGAAGAAGAGGTAGGCATGGCGAAGAACATCAAGCTCGAGCGCGCGCAGATCCACATCCACGCGACGTTCAACAACACGATCATCACGGTCACCGACCCGAACGGCAACCCGGTGACGTGGAAGAGCCCCGGGGTCGTGGGGTACAAGGGCTCTCGCAAGGGGACGCCGTACGCGGCGCAGATCGCGGCGGAGTCCTTGTCGCGCGAGATGAAGGACATGGGGATCCGCTCGGTGACGATCGAGGTGAAGGGGACCGGTTCGGGGAGGCAGTCGGTGATTCAGACGATCAAGTCGTCCGGCATCCGCGTCGAAGAAGTGAAGAACGTCACGCCGGTGTCCCACAGCAAGGGGAGACGATAATGGGTCGGGACGCGGGCGCGAAGTGCAAGCAATGCCGCAGGGAAGGCGAGAAGCTCTTCCTTAAGGGGGAGCGGTGCTACACGCGGAGCTGCGCGATCACGCGCAAGTCGAAGCCCCCTGGGGAAGGACCGAGGCGGCGCCGACCGCGGAGGAGCCAGTATCAGCTGCACCTCCGAGAGAAGCAGAAGGCGCGGCGGATCTACGGCGTCCGGGAGCGGCAGTTCCGCAACTACGTCGCCCAGGCGAAGCGGAAGAAGGGCGTCACCGGCGAGGCGCTGCTGACCCTCCTCGAGCGGCGGATGGACAACATGGTCTATCGCGCCGGCTTCGCCGCGTCGCGGCAGCAGGCCCGCCAGATGATCACGCACGGCCACTTCGAGCTGAACGACCGCGCGACCAACGTCCCTTCGACCCTCCTTCGCGAGGGGGATCTCGTCGCCGTCAAGGAAGGGCGGCGCGAGCGCGTCAAGGGGATCGTCGAAGCGGCATTCGATCGCGACCCTCCGGCCTGGCTGGAGCGGAACGCGGACGCGATGAGGTTCCAGGTCCTCGCCATGCCGAACGTCGAAGTGACGGGGCAGAACATCGCGGCGAACCTCATCGTCGAGTTCTACTCTCGCTAGGAGGTGGCGATGGACGAAGTGGTCTTCCCGAAGAGCGTCAAGGTCGAAGAGCTCACCGAGACCCGCGGCGTGATCATGATCGAGCCGCTCGAGCGCGGGTTCGGCACCACGTTCGGCAACGCGTTGCGGCGGACGCTTCTGACGGCGATCCCCGGTGCGGCCGTCGTTCGGGTGCGGTTTGCCGGCAAGTACCACGAGTACGACACGATCGAGGGGGTCAAGGAGGACGTCCTCGATATCATCCTCAATCTGAAGTCCCTCGCGCTCCGCGTCCACGGCGACGAGCTGCAGCGGATCACGCTGATCAAGAAGGGAGCCGGGAAGGTCACGGCCGGCGACCTCGACCTTCCGCCGGGCGTCGAGGTGATCGACCCCGCCGTGCACATCGCCACGCTGAACGCGAAAGGGGCGTTGGACGTTGAACTCGAGGTCGAGACGGGCTTCGGGTACGTCCCGGCGGAGATCAACCGCCTCGAGGACGCTCCGCTGTCGGTCATCCCGATCGACGCCGACTTCTCGCCGGTCCGGAAGGTGAACTTCACCGTCGAGGAGACGCGCGTCGGCGGGAGGACCGGGTACGAGCGCCTGGTCCTGGAGATGACGACCGACGGCGGGATCAAGCCGGAAGAGGCGTTGTCCGAGGCGAGCCGCCTCCTCAAGCGCCACCTGAGTCTGTTCGACGATTTCGCCGAGCATCCGTACGGCATCTCGTCCGAGGAGGCCGAAGAGGCCGAGGCGGAGGAGCTGGCGATTCCGCTCGTCGACCTCGACATCGATCAACGCGCCTGCAACCTGCTGCACGAGGCGGACATCACCCTGCTGAGTCAGCTCCTCGAGCATCCGCGCGAGGAGCTCCTCGACATCCACGGGTTCGGCGGCAAGACGCTGAGCAAGGTCGAGGACCGCCTGGCCGAGCTCGGCTACGCGCTGAAGAGCGAAGGAGAGCTCGAGGATGAGGCATAGACGGAACGTCGACAAGATCGGGATGGTTCGGGGACATCGGAAGAGCGTCCTCGCCAATCTCGCCGGCGCGTTGATCATGAACTCGAAGGTCGACACGACCTACGCCCGAGCGCGCGCGGGCCAGCGGTTCAGCGAACGGCTGATCACGCTGGCCAGGCGGGGCGATCTTCACGCCCGGCGGATCGCGTTCTCCCGGCTGCGCGATAAGGCCGCCGTGGACAAGCTGTTCAAGGAGATCGGGCCGAAGTATCAGGACCGCGCCGGCGGCTACACGCGCGTCGTCAAGCTCGGCCCGCGCCGCGGCGACGGGGCCGAGATGGCCCGCTTGATGCTGATCGAGAGCTAGACGCGTCGCGCCGCGGAGAGAACTGCGCACCCCGAGCGATCGTGCGGGGTGCGTTCACGTTCGGGCGTCGTGGACCGGCTCCAGGCGGGCGCTCAGCCGCTCGATCATGTCCTCGGTCATCGAGGCGAGGTCGTAGCGGGGTTTCCATCTCCACTCCTCGCGGGCGGCCCGATCGTCGACCGCGCACGGCCACGAGTCGGCGATCGCCTGCCGGAAGTCCGGCGCGTACTCGCAGACGAAGCCGGGGACGTGCCTTCGGATCTCGGCGGCGAGCTCCTCGGCCGAGAAGCACATGCTCCCGACGTTGAAGTTGCTGTGGTGGACCAGCCGGGCGGGGTCCACCTCCATCAGGTCGATCGTCGCCTTGATGCAGTCGGGCATGTACATCATCGGAAGGCGCGTCTCCGGGCGGACGAAGCAGGTGTACCGCCCGGTCCGGATCGCCTGATAGAAGATCTCGACGGCGTAGTCGGTCGTCCCGCCGCCGGGCGGGGTCTCGCTCGAGATGATCCCGGGGTAGCGGAGGCCGCGAACGTCGAGGCCGAAGCGGCGGACGTAGTACTCGCCGAGGAGCTCGCCGGCGACCTTGGTGACGCCGTACATCGTCGTCGGCTGCAGGACCGTCTCCTGGGGCGCCGGGTCGCGCGGCGTCTCGGGGCCGAAGACGGCGATCGAGCTCGGAACGCAGACCTGCGCGACGCCGCGTTCCCGCGAGACCTCGAGTACGTTGACCAGGCCGTCGACGTTCACCCGCCACGCGAGGCCGGGATTCTCCTCGCCCCTCGCCGAGAGGATCGCCGCGAGGTGATAGACGGTGTCGATGCCGTGGTCCCCGACGACCCGGTCAACGTCCTCCCGCACCGTGACGTCGGCGGTCTCGAACGGTCCGGAGTCCCGCAGTGCCGGCTGGGGAGCCGTGCGATGGCCGGCGGCAACCACGTTTTCGTCCCCGTATCGTTCGCGCAGCGCGAGCGTCAGCTCCGAGCCGATCTGCCCGACCGCCCCCGTGACAAGGATCTTCTTCGACGTCGTCAACCTCGCTCCCTCCTGTCTGACCGCGACGTGCGGAGATTGTACGCGAGCCGTCTCCGAACCGGTAGGCGGCCGAAACCGCCTTGCCGTATCAAGTCTCGTCAGCTGTGGTCTGCGCGCCGTGCGGCATCTTGCCGCACGGCGCGGGCGAGAGCCGTGGCGGGGCCACGGTTCTCGTGGTGGGCGCAGGTGTCGGGAGGAAACGGGAGGGAGGAATCCGATTGGACGTGCTGATCGAAGTGATCCTCCCGATCTTCCTCGTCGCCGGCGCGGGCTACCTCGTCGGCCGGCTCTCTGGTGATGACGCTCGCCAACTGCGGGACCTACGGTCTCGCGGTCCTTCTGTTCGCCTACGGAGAGGCCGGCTTCACCCTCGGCGTCGTCTACATGCTGACCAGCAGCCTGATGCAGGCGACACCGCGCTGCTCGGCGCCGACGGCCTCCTCCGTTCGGTGCTGATCCTCGCGACGCATTTCAACCGAAGGCCGGAGCTGGCGGCGGCCGTGGTCTTCCTCACGACCGGGCTCAGCCTCGGGTCGCTCACGCTCATTCTTTCAATCCTGAACTAGCATTGCGGCGACACGCCGCGCCACCTATACTCGCTCGGACGTGATCAGGGGAATCGGCATCGACATCGGGGGAACGTTCATCGACGTGGTCCTGGCGGGGGAGCGCGAGGCCGGCCTGTTCAAGTTCCCGTCCACGCCCGACGCGCCGAACCGCGGCGTTCTCGATGGACTGGAGCGGCTGATCGAGCGCGGCGTGTTCGCCGCCGCCGACGTGTCCGGGATCGCGCACGGGTCGACCGTCGCGACGAACGCGCTGCTGGAGGGGAAGTGGGCGAGGACGGCGCTGGTCACCACCCGGGGCTTTCGCGACGTCCTGGAGATCGGCCGGCAGAACCGGTCGGACCTGTACGATCTGTCGGTCGACCGGCCGGTGCCGATCGTCCCCCGCGACCTTCGCTTCGAGCTGACCGAGCGGGTCGACGCCGCCGGGGACGTCGTGACCCCGCTCGACGAAGGCGAAGTCAGGTCGTTGATTCCGGCGCTGCGCGAGGCGCGGGCCGAGGCGATCGCCGTCGTCTTCCTCTTCTCGTACCTGAACCCGAAGCACGAGCGACGCGTCGGAAAGCTCCTCGCCGAGGCGCTCGATCTCCCGGTGACGCTGTCGTGCGACGTCCTCCCGGAGTTTCGCGAGTACGAGCGGACGTCGACGACGGTGATCTGCGCGGCGCTTCGCCCGGTGATCGGGCGGTACCTGGGGGAGCTGGAGCGCGGGGCGGGGGCGCTCGGCCTCCCGCCGGACTGGCGGATCATGCAGTCGAGCGGGACCGTGACCGACGGGCAGAACGCGGAGGCCGAGCCGGTTCGCATCCTCCTCTCCGGCCCGGCGGCCGGGGTGCAGGGGGCGCGTGCGATCGGAGAACTGGCCGGTGAGCGCGACCTGATCACGATGGACATGGGCGGAACGAGCTGCGACGTCTCGCTGATCCGCGGGGGCGAGCTCGCTCGAACGACGTCCGGGGCCATCGGTGGACACCCGATCGCGCAGCGGATGATCGGGATCCATACGATCGGCGCCGGCGGGGGAAGCCTCGCGTGGATCGACTCGGGCGGGGCACTCCGCGTCGGACCGCGAAGCGCCGGCGCGATCCCCGGTCCGGCCTGCTACGGCCGCGGCGGGGATCTGCCGACGGTCACCGACGCGCATGTCGTGCTCGGCCATCTGCGCCCCGATTTCCCGATCGGAGGGCTTCCGTCCCTCGACGTCGGGGCGGCGCGCGCGGCGGTCGGGACGATCGCCGAGCCGTTGTCCCTGTCGATCGAGGCCGCGGCGGAGGGGATCCTGGAGATCGCCGACGCGGCGATGGAACGGGCGATCCGCGTCATCTCGATCGAGCGGGGGCACGACCCGCGCGACTACGCGATCCTCGCCTTCGGCGGGGCTGGCCCGCTTCACGCCGTGTCGATCGCCCGGCGCCTGTCGATTCCTCGGGTGCTCGTCCCCGCGACGGCCGGGGTCCTGTCGGCGCTCGGACTCCTGACCTCCGAGATCGGCTACGACACGAGTCGGAGCGTCGTGCGCCGGCTGTCGTCGCTCCGCGCCGAGGACGTCCGCGGCGTCGTCGAGGAGCTCGAGGCCCAGGGAGTGGCCGTTCTCCGCGGGCAGGGGATCGACGGCGGCGGGATCCGCCACGAGGTCTCCGCCGATCTGCGCTACGTGGGCCAATCGCACGAGCTGAACGTGCGGCTGCCGAGGATCGAGACGTCCGAAGGGTCGTTCGAAGCGCTCGCCGAATCGTTCCACGCCGCGCACGGGACGCGCTTCGGGCACGCCGACCCGGACGAGGAGATCGAACTGGTCACCGTCCGGGTCCGCGCCGTCGGCCCGCCCTCTCTCTCCGAGATCCCGCGCTTCGCCGAGGAGAGGACCCCCGCCGCGCGAACGGTCGAGGCGCGGTTCTCCGGCGTCGGGTGCGCGAAGACGCGTGTCGTCCATCGGGGCTCCCTCGGCGAGGGATCGGAGATCGAAGGGCCGGCAATCGTCGTCGGAAGCGACGCCACGCTTCTCGTTCCGCCGGGCGTGGCGGGCCGCTGCGACGCGGCCGGGACGATCCTTTTGGAGGTGCGATGACGCGCGAGGGCTGGACGATCGACGCGATCACGCTGGAGGTCCTCCGCCACGCGTTCGCCGCGGTGGCGGACGAGATGAACGCGAACCTGATCCGCTCCGCCTACAGCCCGAACATCAAGGAGCGGCGCGACTGCTCGAGCGCGCTGTTCGACGCCGCGGGCCAGATGGTCGCCCAGGCCGAGTCGATCCCGGTGCACCTCGGCGCGATGCCGTTCTCGGTCGCCGCGGCGGTCCGCGCGGTCGATTCCTTCTCCCCCGGCGACGTCGTCGTCCTGAACGACCCGTACGCCGGCGGGGCGCATCTCCCGGACATCACCTTCGTCGCGCCGGTCTTCTCCGGAGATCGGCTGATCGCGTTCGTCGCCAACCGGGCGCATCACGCCGACGTCGGGGGGAAGGAGCCGGGGAGCCTCTCCGGGGACACGGTCGAGATCTACCAGGAGGGGCTGCGGATCCCTCCCGTCCGGCTCTGGCGCGGCGGGGCGGTCGATCGCGACCTTGTCGACCTCGTCCTCCTCAACGTCCGGACGCCCGAGGAACGGTGGGGCGATCTCCGGGCGCAGCACGCCGCCTGCGTGACGGGGATCGAGCGCCTGACCGAGGTCATCGGGCGGTACGGGATCGGGCGGGTCTCCGACGGCATGGCGGCGATCCTCGACTACTCCGAGCAACGGATGCGGGCGGAGATCGAGCGGCTGCCCGACGGAACCGCGGACTTCTCGGACGTCCTCGACGACGACGGCGTCTCGGGCGAGCCGATCCCGATTCGCGTCTCGGTCACGATCGAGGGGGACCGGATCGCGCTCGACTTCGCCGGGACCGCGGAGCAGGTGCGCGGCCCGGTGAACGCGGTGTTGGCGGTCACGACGTCGGCGACGTACTACGCCGTCCGCGCGATCACCGACCCCGAGATCCCGCCGAACGCCGGCTGCTATCGGCCGATCGAGATCGACGCGCCCGTCGGAAGCATCGTGAACCCCAGGCCGCCCGCGCCGGTCGTCGGCGGGAACCTGGAGACGTCGCAGCGGATCGTCGACGTCGTCCTCGGCGCCGTGGGAAAGCTCGTCCCGGAGCGGACGATCGCCGCCTGCCAGGGTTCGATGAACAACCTCGCCGTCGGCGGGACCGATCCGCGGACGGGCGGCCCGTTCTCGATCTACGAGACGATCGCCGGCGGCTTCGGGGCGCGGCCGACCAAGGACGGGATCGACGGCATTCACTCGCACATGACGAACACGCTGAACACGCCGATCGAGGCGCTCGAGATCGCCTATCCGTTGCGCGTCGAGCGGTACGAGCTCCGTCGGGGGACCGGCGGCGCGGGGCGGTTCCGCGGCGGGCTCGGCGTCCGACGCGACATCCGGTCGCTCTGCCCGGACGCCCGCGTCTCGCTCCTGACCGAGCGACGATCGCACGGGCCGTACGGGCTCGCCGGCGGTGAGCCGGGGGTGTCCGGCGAGAACGTGCTCGTCCGGGACGGCGAGGAGATCGTTCTCCCGGCGAAGGGCTCCGTCGGCCTCGCCTACGGCGAGATCGTCAGCGTTCGCACGCCGGGCGGCGGGGGGTACGGCGATCCCGCCGAGCGCTCGCCGGCGGCGATCGAGACGGACCGGCGCGAGGAGCGCGTCTAGACGGAAGGCCCCATCGGAAGCCGGTTTCGGTTCTTCACTCCGCTTGTGCTATACTGGGTACGCTTGTTGGATCGCGCAACGATTTGACTCGATGGTGGCAACAGCCACTCCGGTACGCAGTAACGCGTGATTCGCGGCCGTGCGAGGCCCTGAAATCGACGGGCGTAGGAACGGCCTCCGACCTGAAAGAGAACGAGAAGCGGAGCTCGGGCAGCCGGTCCGGCTCCAAGCTACCCGCTGTGGGCGGGAAGCCATTGCCTTGAGGAGGTGAGTCATGGCGGAGCCACGAAGGCGACGGATCGAAGCGGAGACACGGATCGAGCGACTGTGGCAAGAGGACCCGATGGCCGAGGAAGCGCTCGTTCGAAGCGAGACCCTTCCCGAGGCGCGGCACCGCCTGCTCGACTACCTGGCGGAGCTCGAGGAAGCGGTTCGAACCGGCGTGTTCGATCTCGACCGGCTGGAGTGGTCATCGGCCCTCGATGCGATCTTCACGTTCAAGAACCTCCTGTCGCCGGAGAACGAGGCGATCGTCGGGTTCAGCACCCTGGAGGCCCTGTGGCGGCTCGCGCGAGGCCACGACGACGAAGTCGACGTTGGATTCGTCGACGAGTTCCTCCACCTGTTCCGCGCCATCAACGGACGCTCCGGCGTCGGGCGCGGCTGGTTCGGGCGGAAGCACGGAAGGTCCGAGCGATCGGAGGAGCCGGAGGAGGATTTCCCGAGAACCGGCCGGCGTGCGGCGATGGAGAGGTCGCGCTTTCTGGACGAGCTCGCCGACGAGGTCTGGCGAAGGGCGGCCGTTCATCCGAGCGGTCTCGACGAAGAGATCGTCCGGAAGCGCGGCGAGAACCGGCGGCGGATCCTCGCCTCCTTCGATGCCACGGAGGACGACTGGGCCGACCCGGCGTGGCAGGCCAAGCACGTTCTGAAGGGCGAGGACGGGGCGAAACGGCTTCAGGGCCTCGTTCCGCTGCGATCCGAGGAGATCGCGGCCGTCCGGCTCGCGGTCCGGTACGGCGTCCCGTGGGGAATCACGCCGTACTACCTGTCGCTTTTCGACTTCGAATCGGCCGAGCGGGTCGAGGACGGCCAGGTCCGTTCGCAGGTCATCCCGCCGCTTCATACGGTTCGAAGGATGATCGAGCACCGGCAGGATCGATCGCGGACGATGGACTTCATGCGCGAGCGCGACACGTCGCCGATCGATCGGGTCACCCGCCGCTACCCGACGATCGCCATCTTCAAGGTCTGCGACACCTGCCCGCAGATCTGCACCTACTGCCAACGGAATTGGGAGATCTCGGACGCGATGGTCTTCGAGCGGCTCCCGAAGGCCGAGGATCTCGAACCGGCGCTCGCGTGGTTCGAGGCGCATCCGGGAATCACCGACGTCCTGCTGACCGGGGGTGACCCGCTCCTCCTCGACGACCGGGTCCTCGAGCATCTTCTCAGGCGGCTCGCGGGGATGGAGCACGTGCTCAACATCCGGATCGGGACGCGCATCCCGGTGACGATGCCGATGCGGATCGGCGTCGGACTGGCCGAGCGGCTCGGCGCCTACGTCGATCCCGGGCGGAGGAACCTCGCGGTCGTCACGCACGTCGAAAGCGCGCACGAAGTGACGCCGGAGCTCGCCGCGGCGGTCGATCGGCTTCGCCGGCGAGGGGTTCAGGTCTACAACCAGCAGGTGTTCACGCTCGAGACGAGCCGCCGCTTCCAGGCGGTCGCCGCCCGCGTCGCGCTCCGGCAGGTCGGGATCGATCCGTACTACACGTTCTACACGAAGGGGAAGGAAGAGCACCGGGACTACCTCGTCCCGATCGCCCGCCTCCTGCAGGAGCGCAAGGAGGAAGCGCGGCTGCTCCCCGGGATCTTCCGGACCGACGAGGCGGTCTTCAACGTGCCAGGGCTGGGGAAGAGCCACCTGCGCGCGAAGCAGGACCGGGAGCTGATCGCCATCCGCCCCGACGGACGCCGCGTCTACCTCTTCCATCCGTGGGAGAAGGGGATCGCGCCGGTCGGCCCGTGGCCGTACGTCGACGTGTCGATCCGGGAGTATCTCGATCGCTTGGAAGAACTCGGCGAGGATCCGGCGGACTACGAGAGCATCTGGACCTATTCCTAGCGCGTCGGCCCCGAGAGATCACGCTTCGGGAGCCGCCGGCGCGATGAGGACGGCCTCCCAGATCAGCTGGTACGTCGTTCCGTTGATCGACTGCGTGCCGGTCCCCGACATCTGGTCGTTGTGGAAGTCGCCGTCGAGTTCGATCGTCACGTTCTGCGGCGGATTGATCGGAAGCATGCCCGAGGCTTCGAGCGACATCGTGTGCGTCCTCGCGTTCCCTTGGGTAATGTCGAGATCGAACGGAGCGGACCCCGGCCCCATCAGCGTGACCGTCCCGGAAAGCTCCCGGCCGTCGTGCACGAGGTCGAGCGCGATCGGGCTCTGGATCCCCGCGGGCCCGGTGGTCCATTCGATGTGGCCCTCCCACACGCCGGAGATGTCGATCGGCGACGAGAGGAACGAGCAGCCGCTCAGCCAGAAGGCGGCCAACAGCAACAGCCTCGCGACGATCGCTTTCTGCAGCTTCGACAAGGGCGACTCTCCTTCGCTCCCCTTGATTCTGCGCTGCCGGAGGCCTCGAAGGGGGGATGGAAGGGGCCTGAGAATGGGACGTTGCGCACCCATCGGGGGACGCGCGGCCGTCCGTCCGGCGGCTATAATCGGCGCGGAGGTCCGCGATGCCCGAACTCCCCGAGCTCGAAGTGATGCGCGAGGCGATCGAAGGTCGGATTCTCGGGCGGCCGATCGCCCGGGCGCGGGCGTATCACCCCGGGATCCTCAAGACCGTCGATCCGCCGGTCGAAGAGCTCGTCGGCCGTTCGTTCGCGGCTGTCGAACGGCGGGGGAAGCACCTGATCCTCTCCTGCGGCGAGGATCTCCACGTCGTCCTCCACCTGATGCTCGCTGGCCGTCTGGTGGAAAGCCGCAGTGACACGAAGATCACCAAGGCGACCGGGTTCGTCTTCGGCTTCGATGACGGGGAGGAGCTGCGGGTGATCGAGAACGGGACGAAGCGGCGGGTCCGCCTCCACGTCGTCCGCGCGCCGAACGACGTCGCGTCGATCGCGTCGCTCGGCGTCGAGCCGCTCTCCGACGCGTTCACGGTCGAGTACCTCACGACAGCGTTCGCCGGGCTCCGCCGCCAGCTGAAGAAGGCGTTGACCGACCAGTCGTCGATCGCTGGGATCGGGACGGCGTACGCCGACGAGGTCCTCTACGCCGCGAAGCTCTCTCCGATCCGGTACGTTTCGACGCTGAAGGTCGACGAGATCGAGCGGCTGCATCGGGAGACGCGCGCCGTGCTCGCCCACGCCATCGAGGAGATCCGCCGGCGGTCCGGGGGAAACCTCGTCGCGGGGCACGCGCGGGACTTCCTCCGCGTCTACAAGCGGACCGGTCAACCGTGCCCAGACTGCGGAACCCCCATCGCGGAAATACGGTACGCGCAGAAGAAGACGTACTATTGTCCCACGTGCCAATCGAGCGGCAAGACGATCGCCGATCGAAGATCGTGGCTGACGCGATAGTTCGAAACGCCGAAACCTCTCACCGCAGAGGTCGCAGAGAGGATCGCGTTACTGTCGCTTCAGCCCTCGACAACCGCCTTCGGTTCCCGGTTTGGTTTGGCTCGTCAAGTCCAGGGACAAACAAGACTGGCAGGATCCGCCGCTCTTACAGAGCCACGTAAGACCCTCTGGCCGTTACAGACCTCTCTGCGTTCCTCCGCGCGCTCTGCGATTGGGCTCAAAGCCTTTCACCGCAGAGGTCGCAGAGGGCCGCGGAGGAAACTCCTCCGAAAGTCGTCACCGGTGGGCATTCAGGCCACGATCCCGTGTTCGGCTTGCAGAAACCCACGGAGAGCAGAAGAGTCTGCAGTTTCTGGTCGTCCCACTTGACTGATCGAGGGTCGCGTGTGCCTCGCTTGTTCCAGACTCTCCACACACCAACGCTATGCATGCCTCTTTGGATGTGTTGCTCGGAAATCTCTGCGTTCCTCCGCGACCTCTGCGGTGAATGCTGTTCAGAGCTCGATCGGGTCCTGGATCGGGCGGCGGTCCCACTCCGGGCTTCGCGGGACGACCTTCCCGCCTTGCATCACCCAGGAGACCGACTTCAGCGCCGCGACGTCCTCGAGCGGGTCGCGATCGACGAGGATCAGATCGGCCCACTTGCCCGGCTCGATCGTCCCAAGCCGATCGGTCGTCCCGAGCGCCTCGGCGCCGCCACGCGTCGCCGCGACGATCGCCTCCATCGGTGAAAGGCCGAGTCGCACGAGCCACTCGACCTCTTCGGGAAGGAGGCACCACGGCTGATCGGCGAGGACGAAGTCCGTCCCCGCGGCGACCGTCACGCCGCGCTCGCGAACGAGCCGCATCGTCTCCGGCAGTTGCTCGGCGCAGCGGCGGAACCAGACAGCGCTCTCCTCGAGATCGATCGCGTCGCCCCACGGGTACTTCTCCGGCGTCTTCCTGTACTCCGTCAGCCGCTCTGCCAGGTCATGCTTCACCCAGAGGGTGGGGACGAGGACGATCCCCTTCGACGCCATCCGATCGACCGTCTCCTCGCTCAGGAAGCTCCCGTGTTCGATCACGTCGACGCCGGCGCGCGCCGCCATGTCGGTGGAGACGTCGTTCGCGGCGTGGATGGAGACCCGCAGCCCGAGCCGATGCGCCTCGTCGACGCCGGCCTCGATCTCCTCGTACGAGAACTCGGGCAGGTCGGTCCGGTGGGACGAGAGGAGCTTGATCAGATCGACGTCCGCCTTGTGCTCGACCCGGACGGCGTGGCGGACCGCCTCCGGCCCGTCGACCTCGTGGACGGAGCCGGCGAAGCCGGAGCCGTGCCCGCCGGTCATGCAGATCCCCTTCCCGGAGGTGTAGATGCGCGGAGCGATCAGCCGGCCGCGCTGCTGGGCCGAGCGGAGCGCGAGGTTGATCCGGTCACCGCAGACGTCGCGCACCGTGGTGACGCCGGCCTGCAGAGCGGACCGCAGGTTGCGGGTCGCGATCACCGTCGCGTACGCGGTCGGGTCCCCCTTCGGCGCGGTCGAAACGTGGTCGGGGACGGAGACGTGGACGTGGGCGTCGATCAGACCGGGGAGGAGGAAGCGGCCCTCGGCGTCGACGACCTCCGCTTCGGCCGGGAGGTCGACCGTCGAACGCGCCCCGACCGCCGCGATCGAGCCTCCTTCAACGAGGACGACGGCGTCGGGGACCGGCTCCGCGCCGGTCCCGTCGATCAACATCGCCCCGACGATCCCGATGGGCCGGCTTTCGGCTGTCATGACCATCCCTCCTAGCGGTGCCACGATACCTCATCCGTCTGGATGAATCGAGCAACAGCGAAACCGCCGAGAAGCTGAAGCGCAGAGGTCGCAGAGAAGAGAAAGCTATTGTGGTCTATGAAACCCTGAATTCTGCCTTTGCATTCTCTGCGCGCTCTGCGTTGAAGAATGAGACAGGGATCCGAGTTGAGGAGAGAAGTAGCGGTTGTGGGCCGTGAAACCCTGGATGTATCCTCTGCGCTCTCTGCGTTGAAAGGTGTTCGGTGTTCAGCAGATGCGCGGCACCGGGTCGCCGAGCGGCATGTCGAGGAACCGACGCCCACCGACCTCGGTGTCGAGGACGACCCGCTTCGGGTGCTCGTCGGTCACCGTCCCGACGATCGCTGCCTCCGCGCCGAGCGGGTGCGCTCGCAGCCGCTTCAGCGCCTCGTCCGCCGCCTCCGGCGCGACGACGATAATCGCTTTCCCCTCGTTCGCCACCTCGAGCGGCGAGATCCCGAGGAGCTCCGACAGCCCGAGCGTCGGCTCGCGCATCGGGATCGCCGGCTCCTCGATCTCGATGCACGCCCCCGCCTTGCGGGCCATCTCGTTCAGCGCCGCGGCCAGGCCGCCACGCGTCGGGTCCTTCATCGCGTGGACCGCGTCCCCAAGCTCGACGACCGGCGCGATCAGCGGCCAGATCGGCGCGACGTCGCTCTCGAGCCGCGTTTTCAGCTGGAACTCCTCCCGCGCCGCCAAGAGCGCCATCCCGTGATCGCCGATCGTCCCGGTGAGCAGGACGCGGTCCCCGGGCCGGAGGTCCGCGTCGGAGATCGCCCGCACCGCGATCCCGAGGCCGGTCGTGTTGAGGACGATCCCGTCGACGTCGCCGGTCGGCATCACCTTCGTGTCGCCGCAAGCGACCGGCGCGCCGACTTCATCGAGCGTGACGGCGAACGACTCGAGGATCCGCACGAGATCCGCGATCGGGAACCCCTCCTCGATGATCGCGGCGAGCGTCAGCGCGATCGGCCGCGCCCCCATCACCGCGAGGTCGTTGATCGTCCCGGCGGCGGCGAGCCGGCCGATGTCGCCGCCCGG
>Ga0315545_1000284_pt1 | contig 55775 bp, 51 predicted proteins | sample SalMarSW160210MG_FD_203096 | JGI IMG/M metagenome (GOLD analysis project Ga0315545, IMG submission 203096) | Salt marsh sediment microbial communities from the Plum Island Ecosystem LTER, Massachusetts, United States - Salt Marsh Sediment SW1602-10 ...
AACCCCTGTCCGCAACTCTGACTTTTACCCACATCTTGAGGGTTGTCATTCTGAGCGCAGCGAAGAATCTCAATTTTACGCAGGTCTTGACAGTAGATTCTTCACTCCGCGGAGTTTACCCTGAGGCAATCCAGACCCTTCGCTTCGCCTGCCTTAGGCAAGGCTTCGCTCAGTTTTGTAGGTCAAGCATGTTTCCCCGCCCTTGGCGGGGGGACTGCTTGACAAAAAAATTGTCTAAGCTCCTTCGATCATATTCGATTTTCAACTCCACCCGCAGGCTGACATTCGTCCTGCCCTTCGGTCCTGATCCCGCCTTTGGCGGGAGAAGGAAAGGACTCAGTCCGAAGGAAGTCTGCGGCTACCCCCACCCTAATGCATCAAGAGGGTTCGCGATCAGACTTTGTCATGACGACCTGTGCTCTGGGATGTCTGTGTGGATTTTTTCTTGACAAATCCTGATTGGAGATGATAATTACACAAGAGAAATCATAAGTATTGTTGCTTTTATGAATCTTCTGCAAATCTTAGATGGGCTCAAACAAGACAGATATTTTCAAGATTGCATCTCGCACTGGGAGGTCATCCCTCCCAGTGAGGCAATTCATTCTGAGTTTCCTTTAAATATAAATGCCCGGATCAAGTCTGTTTTACAAAAAAGGGGGATCAAGAAACTTTACTCTCATCAGGCGACTGCCATTGAAAACATCCTCTCCGGCAAAAATGTGGTGATAGTAACTCCCACCGCCTCCGGCAAAACCTTATGCTATGATCTTCCGGTGGTGAACACGATCATGGAAAAACACCAGACCAGAGCATTATATCTTTTTCCCACCAAAGCCTTGTCTCAAGATCAGGTGGCAGAGCTTCATCAACTTATAACCGATCTGGATGCTGATATAAAGACCGACACATTTGATGGAGATACCCCTCGCTCTGCCAGAGCCGCCATTCGCACGGCGGGGCATATCGTGGTGACCAATCCGGACATGCTTCATATGGGTATCCTGCCCCATCATACCAGACGGATCAAGCTTTTTGAAAATTTAAAGTTTGTGGTGATCGACGAGATACATCACTATCGAAGAGTATTCGGGAGCCATCTGGCAAACGTGATTAGAAGACTTAAGAGGATATGCAGATTTTATGGATCAGATCCACAATTTGTATGCTGTTCTGCCACCATAGCCAATCCATTGGAGCTAACCCGGAAGATCATTGAGGAGGAAGTTGTGCTGGTGGACAACAACGGTGCCCCCACCGGGGAGAAACATTTCATCTTATATAATCCCCCGGTGATAAATAAAGAATTAGGGATAAGAAAATCTTACATCAATGAAAGCCAAAGATTAGCGGAAAGATTTTTGACCAACGACGTTCAAACCATTGTTTTTGCCCGATCCAGGCTCAGGGTGGAGATTCTTTTGACCTATCTAACAGAGGCGATGAGGAAAGCAAAGAAACCACTTGATTCTTTGAGAGGGTACCGGGGTGGTTATCTTCCGCTTCAGAGAAGGGAAATTGAAAAAGGACTAAGGGAAGGTAAAATTCGGGGAGTGGTTTCCACCAATGCCTTAGAGCTGGGGATAGATATCGGGCAGTTAGACGCATGTGTGATGGCGGGCTATCCCGGAAATATCGCCTCCACTTGGCAGCAGGCGGGAAGGGCGGGCAGAAGAACAGATGTGTCAGTGGCGATTTTAGTTGCCAATAGCTCTCCTCTGGATCAATTCATCATACATCACCCGGATTATTTCTTCAGCCAGTCGCCTGAATCCGGCATCGTGGATCCTGACAATTTAATTATCCTGGTCAGCCATCTTAAATGCGCCGCCTTTGAGCTACCCTTCAGCGATGGTGAAAATTTCGGGATGGAGGCAACGGAAAAAATTTTAGCGTATCTGGAGGAGCAAAGAATTCTTCATCACGTGGATGGGAAATGGCACTGGACGGCTGAGGTTTATCCTGCCGAACAGGTGAGCCTGCGAAGTGCCACGCCAGAAAACTTTGTTATCCTCGACTCCACCGATAGAAATAGAATTGTAGGAGAGATGGATTACTTCAGCGCTCCGATTTTTCTCTATAAGGATGCTATTTATCTTCATGGAGCGGATTAATATTAGATAGTAGAGCTGGACTGGGAGGGGAAGAAGGCTTATGCCAAAGAGGTGGAGACAGACTATTATACCGACGCCATCACCAAGACCGATCTTAAAGTGTTAGAGATGACTCAGAAGATTAAGGAGCCGGCGGGAAATCGGGCGTATGGTGAGGTTTCGGTCACCACCTTAGCCACCATGTACAAAAAGATCAAGTTCCGCACACATGAAAACGTGGGCTTTGGAAAAATAAATCTGCCGGAGCAGGAGATGCACACCACCGCCTTCTGGTTTGAGTTTCCCGACGATGTAGCTTTCAAATTGAGGCTGTCAACCGAAGATCTGGGAGGAAGCTTGAAGGCTTTAGCCAACTTATTGCGCAATGTGGTGCCTTTGTGGGTGATGTGTGATCCCAAGGACATAAGAACCTTCCCCGAAGTGAAATCACCATTTTCTGACCGTCCGACAGTCTATGTTTATGACAACCATCCGGGAGGGGTTGGCTTTTCCCAGAAGTTATTTCATCTATCCAAAGATGTGTGGAAAGCATGTAAAGATATGATCCAATCCTGCGGATGCGCAGATGGTTGCCCCTCCTGTGTGGGACCGAAGATGGAAGTAGGAGAGAGGGGAAAGGAGGGAGCGCTGAAATTGATATGGTGGATTTTAGAAGAAGGGTTTTAAATCAAAAGAGAAAGCGTTCTCTGATCTTGTGGATTGACGTATGCTCGACCCCTATAAACAAAGAAGAAATCATTGGCGCTTGTATAAACACCTTCTGTATGCAAGCAGTGAGGTAGTTATAAACCTTTATGTCTTGTAGCCCACGGCGTAATATATCTTCTGTGCTATGGTATGAAAAGATTTTTATCATGAAGAAGAATAGTCCTTTTTTACTTCTTTAGGATTCTTGCTTTCCCCCTCCTCTCTTCCTTTCCTGTAAAAATTATCCTGTAAGGATGATCTCTCACTTCAGATGGCTTTTTTTCTGCCGATATTAGTTTTACGAAAAGGGGCATTCATTCGAACCATCAAATTTCGAAACCATGAGACAGATATTAGTGGTGGGCTCAGATCCCAAGATCTCTTGTGATCTGGATAGGTATCTTGATCCAAAGGAATTTAAACTTTTGGTCTCTCCACATGGCAAAAGTGTAATCACATCCTTGAGGAATGTTAAGCCTGACCTGGTGATCTTGGATTTAGATTCTGTGGATCAATCTGGAACGGAGACGATCAAAAAGATAAGGGAGACAGATTCTGATCTTCCGCTAATTGTGCTGTCAAAGAATCCCGTGTATCGGGAAAGGGAGAGTAAGGAGAAAAACTACAAAGTGGTGTCTCCACCCTTTCAGATGGAAAAGATCGCCTCTTTAGTAAAAGAAGCTTTGTCTTCTGAGTCGACCAAACAGAAACAGAAGATACTCTTGGGATCTGTGCGATTTTCAAGCCAGGATAAAAGAAGAATCGAAGTTGGAGGCAATCCGGACAGATCTTCTGAAAATCATCACCCAGCAAACTCCACAGGATCCATAGGACAGAGCTACCATTACATATTTGAAAAGATGTTGACTCCCATCTTTGATCAGATAATTCGAGATTGTCGCGGTCACGTCTACGACCGCCTTCTTTCCGGATTGGAGAAGACCATGATCTCTGAGGTGTTGAAACATGTCAATCATAACCAGGTAAAAGCCTCACAACTGTTGGGCATTTCCCGAAACACTTTAAGAGAGAGGATGAAAAGATTCGACATATTTTAGATATAGTCTCCATTTGCGAAGCTCGTATGTTCGTATGAATGTGCGTATGCACTCATACGAGCTTCGCAAGTGCATACGCATATTCATACAAACCCTTCGAAAAACGAAAACCTGCCTTTTCCCCAAAATTATTCAGGATAGAACTCGTGCATGCACTATTTTCTTGACGAGGATCTCTTTTACTAAGAGGAGCAGGAAACAGTTTATATCTTGTTATTCGTATGAATGTGCGTATGCACTCATACGAGCTTCGCATTGATTTTTTCTCCCCCACCTGTTTTGGGCTTGACTTGAAATTCGTATGAATTCATACGAATCCCCCCTTCCCCCCTTTTTCTTTAGGGGGGATGTAAACAATTATATGCTCTCCTTAATAACTCAGGCTAAAACACTGGAGCTTTCTGTCGATAATACAAATGTATCGCGTCAAAAGAAAAAACGGGCGATCACATCTCTTTTTTAAGTTAGATCATCTGAGAGAAAAATCATCATAACCGTCCACAAAAAAGATTTTTTTCTGTTCCATCTTCTCAAGGTTCGAGATGATGGTTCTGTTGGACTGTCAGATGGTTATAGAAATTTTCTTCTCCGACAAATTTTTGCTTAAACTGCCCCTGTTTAAACCTTTCTTCAGGAGGTTGAGAAATGTATAAATTCATACTTGACCTAACAGTCGTTTTTTTCTTTTTAGCCTTTTCGTTTTTTGTCTTAAAGCGAAAAGAGAGGTATTTCGAATATTATCCGCAAAGCTGGAGAGCCTTGATGCTGGGAGGAATCTTGCTTGTTCTGGCTGGCGGAACAAATCTTGCTTTCAAGTTGAACCAGGGAGGATATGCCTTCACCCCCAGGTGGCTGCAAATTATCCATGCGGTAGAGATATTAGGTTACGCAGCAGGCGGGGGGTTAATTTTATTTGGTTTCCTAAAATGGTATGGTTCTCTGGTGGAAGTAAAAAGGCACGCTACCCAGCGGCTTAGACAGCTTGCCGGTTTGAAATCCCTTTTATCCGTGATCAACCATCGTCGGGAGCTGGACGAGATACTTAAAGAGTCGTTGCCTAATTTGATGAATGTAATGGGATACAAGATGGGTGTGATCTTCAAACCCACCTTTCGTTCTTCCGAGATGGTATTGGTGGCGCATGCAGGAGTCTCAGTTAAAAATCTTTTCCCCCTGTACGATTTGTGTTTTAAAAACATGTGGTATAAGGAATCTAAAAGCTCTCAAAAGGTCACCACCACCACAGATGTCAAAAGCCTGCCGGAATTTGGGACACTTTTCTCAGGTAAAGAAAAGATCCGATCTTTTGCCTGTGTGCCCATCAAGTTTTGTGGAAAGGTGCTGGGGCTTATGGGGCTTTATGATACAAAGCCAGATCGTTTCTCATATCAGGAGATTCAGTTCTTAACCAGCGTGGGCGAGACTCTGGGACTGGCGGCTAAACAAACTCTGGTCTCCGATAGAAACAAAAAAAGAAGAGATCACATCTCCGCCGTTGAAAATATGTTAAAGATAAATCAGGAAACCACCTGGCTGGAGGAAGCATTCCCCCAGATTTCGGTAGAACTTAAAAGGATAATAGATTTTGATCACATCTCCTTAGCCTTGGCCACAGGATCAGGACAGAATATGAAGAGGATCTCCATCGGAACCTCCGGAGGAATGCTGGTGGACAGGCGGGCGGATGTTCTTAATGCAGGAAAGACGATAGGAAAGGTGATGAGATCAGGAGAGGTACGGATAGATCGTGATATCGATCTGAGTGAGAACTCCTCCGAAGATACCCTTTTTAAAGCATGTGGAATTAAGTCCCGGATCGTTCTTCCTTTGTGGTCCGGAGACTCGATTTGTGGAGCCCTCAGCCTGGGACATAAAAAGCCAAACTTCTATTCTGTCAATGATGCCAAATGGCTCAGATTATTTGTCCTGGAGCTTTCCCATTTTGTCTCGGAGCAAAAGCTCAAGGAGAAATTAGAAAGAAAGGAGTCTTTAAGTCGATCACTTTATGAGTTTGAAAAGAAGTTGGTTCAAGAGGATAATCTTAAGAGCTTACTGGAGAGTGTAGCGGCAAGCCTCACTTTAGATTTGCCCAAAAGCTTCGCCCGGGTGACACTGTTGTCCAAACAAGGAGATCAGTTGATCAACTGTGTGGTTCATCAAATCAGATATGAAGGGATAGATATAAAAAAGGAGGAAAGATTCTCCTTAGATGATCTGCCCTGGCATCGCTTGACCCTGGAGGCAAAAAGACCCATGCTGATTAATCAGGACGACCCGGAGAGCTTGATGTCAAAGAAGGAAGCCCGGCTTATCATGGATGAGAAAGTAAATTCAGCATTTCTGGTTCCTTTGATTTTGAACGATAAAGCGGTGGGGATTGTCTCGGTGGGGGAGATGCGCAGTTGGGACAGACAGCCTTTGACTGAAGAGGAAACAGCCTTTGTCAAACACAAGGCAGATCAGCTTTGCCTGGCTCTGAAGAAGGGCATTCTGCGCCATTCAAATGAACAATTAAAGGAAAGATTGAAATATTCTGACAAGCCCAAAGAGACTGTGGAGAATCAAACAAAACCCCACTTTTGGCTTTCGGATCTAAACTATCAGATCAACAATCCCCTGACTTCAATTCGGGGGTCAGCCGAACTTTTGAGGCTGAAGGAGACGAACTTGAGCCCGGATAGTTTAAAATATCTCAACAACATTGAGAATGGGGTAGATCGTGTACAAAAAACCTTAGAGGGATTTTTGAGATCAGTTTCCAGTGGGAAAAAATCAAGGTTGGATCAGCCAAAGGAGCAATTGGTCTCAAGTTGAAGCAAGAATTCTCTTTTGCATCTTCACAGAGAACTCTGAAAAAGTCGTTCTTGCGGGGCTGGGAGCCCCGCCTACGCGGGCTAAATCATTGTTATTCAATGCCCGAGCGCGTAGGGCGGGCTCTTAGCCCGCCCGATTTCTGCACTTTTTCAGAGACCTCTCACAACAGGCTTGACAATGATATCGTGATCTAAGGGAATAAAAATATCATGAAGTTTTTGCCATCCCCTTCCAGAAACTCCTCTTTCAAAGGCTGGTTGGTGCTGTCAATCTTCCTAGCGACAGCCATCCCGTTTTTCCTTTTCTTAGTTTTCGGTTTTTTGATCGACTCAGACCTTCCGGGAAGGGTCGGAATATTCCGCTTATTGATCTTTTTCGCTACGGCACTGGGATTGGCCATCCTTTTGAGCCAGAAGATCGTTTCTCCTCTTCAAAAGCTCACCAAAAAGGTTGAAGGAATTCATCCAACCCTCTTCAGCAAAAAAGAAACGAAAGAAGGGTTAGCACTTTTACACGAGTACGTGGATAAGATGGATGAAAGTTTAAAAGAGAAAGAGAACGAGATAAAAAGGGTGAGAAATAGATTTGTTGCACTGAGCGCTATTGCTACAGCGGTGAACCAGACTTTGAACGTAGACCAAATACTAAATGAGGTGCTGGGGACCATTCTGGAGGTGACCGGCTTTGATGGGGGGATTGCGTTTCTGCTGGACGGAGAAAATAAAAATTTGACCATGAGGGCATGGAAAGGATTACAGTTGGACAACATATGCGAATTTGATCAAGTTAAGTTTGACCAGGGAATAGTGAGCGAGGCGGTAAAACGCAAGCAAATCATCTTTGTTTCTGATTCAAAAGATAACCAGCAATGGCAGTTGAAAGAGTTCAGAGATAAAGGTATTAAAACCATTCTGGTGATTCCCTTTGTGGCAAAAGGGAAAGTTTTTGGCGCAATTATCTTGGTGAGCTTTAAACCTGAAGATATGAGTTTGGAGGAGAATGAGTTTCTGGAAGCTATTGGTCAACAGGTGGGGATGGCGATAGATAATGTCAATCTCCTCTCCGAATGGACAAAGAAAGCACATGATCTTTCCCTGCTTCTGGATACCTCCTCTACCTTCTCCGCCAGTTTGAATCTGAATCAGATATTGGAGATTCTTTGCCAGAGGATGATGAAAATTTTAGACGCAGATTTTTGCTACACCGCACTTGTGGACGGGGAAAAGAAAAACATAGTGTTTGAGACATTTGCCCCTGCCCAGAGCAGAGTATCTCCAATAGAAAATCTCGCCAGAGGCGGGATTGAAAAAGGAAAAAGGATCAGAGCCGAGCATCTGCCACTTCACCATAGACTGATCCAAACCGGCAGGATGATCAGGATAAGAAGGGGCCAGCTTACCTCATCTGAAAAACAGCTTCTCCCTTTAGATGAGGAAAGTGAGGTTATCTTGATGCCGCTTTCCATAGGAGCGAGGGTGTTAGGGATGGTGGGGGTGGGACTCCGGGCTACTGAGAAACTTAATTCCGAAAATCTTAATCTGTGCAGATCCATAACCTTGCAGGCGGCAATTGCCGTTGAAAATGCCCGACTTTATTCTGGGGAGAAAAAAAAGTATGTGCAGTTGGCTTTAATTAACGATGTGGGCAGAAAGGTGGTTTCCACTCTAAATATAGATAAACTTCTGGAAAGTGTCATAGAAGTCATTCAACTTAGCTTCAAATACGATCATATCTCTCTGTTTCTGCTGGAGGAATCCTCCGGCGATTTGATATTGAAGACCTGCTATGGAAAGTCTTGCGATGCAGTTAAACCGGGCTATCGCCTGAAGAAAGGGGTGGGGATGGTGGGCAGGGTGAGTGAGTCCGGCAAGACCATCCTGTGTAATGACGTCACCTGTGAGTCCTCCTACGTTCCGGCCATCGGTGCCACCCGATCAGAGCTTTCCGTCCCCATCAAAAGGGGGAAGAAAACGGTGGGGGTGCTGGATGTTGAGAACTTTGCCAAAGATACCTTCGACGAACAGGATGTGGCGGTCCTGGAAACTTTAACCGATCTTTTGGCCACCGCCATCAGCAACGCCAAACTTTATGAGGAGACTGAAAGAAAAGCTTACCGTCTGGAATTGACCGATCAGATAAATCGAGCCATCAGTTCCACTCTGGATCTGAAAAGTATTTTTAATGTGGTGGCAAGTGAGTTGAACAAGGTTATGGAATATGACAAAATCAGTCTGAATTTCTGGTATCCGGAGGAGCATCTCTTTAAAATGGAGATGAGTTTTTGCCCAAAAGCAGGTCTCAGTCCGGGAAGTCACAGGAGCATCCCTGCCGATGAGACCAACATGTACGAGGTGGTTCAGACCGGGAAGCCATGTTACCAGGCTAAACTGGTTTTGAAACCCGGCTCCAAACCCACGGATCGGCTGATTTTTTCAGAAGGGATAAGATCTTACATTTTAATTCCCATCATGGATAAGCAGAAGGTCATCGCAATCCTGAGTCTGGAGAGCAGGAGAAATCACAGTTTTGGTGCAGAGCAGATAGAACTTTTGCAATCGGTTGGAAGCCACCTTTCTGTAGCTATACAAAATGCCAGGTTGTTTTCTGATCTTCAAAAGGCTTACCAGAATCTGAAGGACACCCAGAACCATATAGTTCAGATTGAAAGATTTCGTGCCACAGGCGAAATGGCCAGCGGTGTGGTTCATGATTTCAATAACATCTTGGCTTCCATTTTAGGCAGAGTCCAGTTGATTTTAATGAAGTTGAAGAAGGAGGGAATGAGTCCCTCAGATGAGATGGAGAAAAGCTTGCAGGTGATAGAGAAATCTGCCACAGACGGAGCCAATATCTTGTCCAGAATCCATGAGTTCGCCAAAGCAAGACCAGATACGGCATTCCGTCCCACAGACCTCAACTTAGTGGTTGAAGATTCCCTGGAATTGACCAGGTCTTACTGGTCCGCAGAATCCCGTGGAAAGGACAAAGCTTTTCTTTCCGGAATTTTAATAGAGGTGAAAAAGGAACTGAAGGCGAAGGGCAAAGTGCTGGGGGATGCCACCGAGTTCAGGGAGGTTTTAACTAATTTAATTCTCAATGCCGTGGATGCTATGCCAAAAGGAGGATCTTTGACCCTGAAAACTGAAGAAGATGAAGATTCCGTTTTTGTCACCGTAGAGGATACCGGCGTGGGAATGACCGAGGAGGTCAAAAGCAAAATCTTTGCTCCGTTTTTTACCACCAAAGGGGAAAAGGGAACCGGTCTGGGTTTGAGTCTGGCTCATGGGATTATCACCCGCCATCGAGGAGAGATCACCACAGATAGTAGTCCCGGCTCAGGAAGCAGTTTTACCATAAAACTTCCCAGATGTGACCTGATGGAGGAAAAGCAAACACCGCTTAAGTTCAAAGGTGAAAGCGCTCATGTTTTGGTAGTGGAGGATGAGAAAAACGTACGAGAGGTTTTGGATGCAATACTTTCCACCGCTGGACATAAGGTTAGCCAAGCGGAAAATGGGGAGGAGGGAATTGAACTTTTCAGAAAGCAAAAACCGGATATAGTTATAACCGATTTGGGAATGCCGGGATTATCCGGTTGGGATGTGGCGGGCAAAATTAAGGCTTCCGATCCCTTCACCCCGGTGATCCTTTCCACCGGCTGGGGAGTAAAGCCGAGCCAGAATGAAGTTCACATGCAGAACGTCGATCGGGTCATAAGCAAACCTTTCAAAATGGAGCAGATTTTGAATTTGGTCTCAGAGCTATTAGCTCAGAGGAGAACACAAAGCGTAAATGCCTAATCATGGAATGATCTTGGGTAAAGAGCAAATCATCGAAGAAAGTGCATCATTGGAAGTCAAGGATTTATGTTTACGTAATAGTCATACTTAACCTGACAATTCCGCTGTTTGTTTTTCCATCGGTAAGGTCGAATCGATCATCTTCTCTCTGGCTATTGGCTTCTTCTCAGAGCAATAGTTCCCGCTATGGGTCTTTTGCTCGTTGTATTATAAAAGCCAATTATACAAATCAGACATTGCCAACCGGGAAAGCCCCTTAAAATGTGGTTGACAGGGTTACATAAATGATTATAATGTGTATTACTAAGGGGAGCATATAATTGTTTACATCCCCCCTTTAGAAAAGGGGGGAAAGGGGGATTCGTATGAATGCATACGCATTTGAAACTTGGAAAATCCCCCTAAATCCCCCTTTACTAAAGGGGGATTCGTATGAATGCATACGCATTTCAAGTCAAGCCAAAAACAGGTGTAGGAGAAAAAATCAATGCGAAGCTCGTATGAGTGCATACGCACATTCATACGAATAATAAGATGTAAACTGTTTCCTGCTCCTCTTAGTAAAATTCACTGATGAGGAAATTCAACAACTTTTGAAATTTTAGGATTTCATGTAAATGCCTAACGAATCGTTGCAGAAGACAGCGAAAAACGCCGCCGCTTACTTTGGCTTTGGCTGACGTCAAGGTAGAGAAAGACTCTTACAGGGAAACAATATAATCAGTGGTTAAGCTCCCTGTATTAGCGACAATAATTACAGGAGGAAAGACATGAAGACAAAAATGACTATGATTTACTGGAAGGGCGAAAAATTCTGGCTTGGGAAACTTCTCGAACATCCAGAAATCATGACGCAAGGAAAGAGTCTGAAAGAATTGGAGGAGAATATTAAGGATGCATACCGTTTGATGGTCATGGAGGATGTGCCTGAACAATACAAAGTGAAAGCAATTGCCATATGAAGCGAAAGGAGTTTATTCGACAGCTCAAGAAAGACGGATGCATATTGTCGAGATCTGGAGCGAGGCACGACATTTACTCAAATCCCGCTACAGGTAAGAAACAACCTGTTCCAAGGCACACGGAGATTGAGGATAGCTTGGTGAAACATATTAGAAAATATTTAGGCTTGGAGTAGTCTATTCACTCTCACCAGCGGGCGGGCAGTTGCCCGCCGCTGACTTTGGCTTGGCTGGCGCCAAGATAGACAAAGGTTCTTATAGAGAAACCGTATGATCGATAGTTAGGTGTAAAAAATAGCAAGCCATTTAATCGGGAAATTTCGTGCTTTTTGATATAATAGGTGATATCGAGGATATTCAGACGATAGCCGTTGGCGGTAAGATTCGAGATGTCATGCGGCTTCGTAAACAATATGGGCTTGGCCGATGGCGAAAACTTAAAGGTTTTGCAAAAGTTCGTCTCCAAAGCGGAAGAATCCGCAAAGCTGAATTACACTGGTATGAAGCCCATGGTATTGTGAGAAAAAAAATTAAAATAAAGAGATTTCTGGATTAACAAAATGGCAGAAAAGAGAAAAGAGCATGTATTCGCGCTTTGCATTGAGAATAAAGATTGCGAGGATCTGGAAAAGCGTAAGATTTATGAAATCTTGCCTGATAATGAAGCCACCAGGGAAGGATATTTGAGAGTTATTGACGAGTCAGGTGAAGATTATCTCTATCCGGAATCCTATTTTATTTTCATCCGACTGCCTCGTGAAGCGCAAAAAGCCCTGCAAGTTTCCAGTCAGTAGGTCAGGGGCCACGCTCCTGACCCTATTCATTTGTCAGGTGCTCGGACGAGCCCCCAGGGGGAGCGTCCGCTCGTCTGGGCGCAGGGCAACTGACCTACGAGGTTGCTATTAGGTGCAAAGAACAAAATACATGAGGATTACCAGATGCGGTTTGAGTGGGATCGCGAAAAAGCTAAACGAAACTTAAGAAAACACAGAGTGTCCTTTGAGGAGGCGGTGACTGTATTCTACGATCCCTTGTCAGCTACTTTCGATGACCCAGATCACTCTGTCGGAGAGCAGAGATTTATCACTATAGGCTACTCCTCTCGCGGTCGTTTGCTGGTTATTTCACATGCTGAGAGAGGCGATGCTTTACGTATCATTAGTGCACGGCTAGCCACCGCGCACGAAAGGAAAAGACATGAAAAATAAACCACAAAGAACCCACAATGAGTTACGACCTGAGTATGACTTTGACTATTCGAAAGCCATCCGTGGGAAATATTATCAGCGACTGTTGAAGGAAGGAGCAAACGTTGTCGTCTTAGAACCGGATATCGCCAAGGCGTTTCGTGATTCGGCTGCGGTTAACGACATTCTGCGCTCGCTCCTTGAACTTGGTCGTTCGACACGACGTCTAACAAGGCGCTCGAGCGGACGCGCTACAAAAAGCGAGGCGAGACGCTCAACTTGAGCATTAACAAGTTGGTCAAGGAGCCCCCGTGCTCCTGACTATCAAAAAACCTCACCCCCTCAGTCCCCCTCTCCACATTTGTGGAGAGGGGGAAGATCGAAGATCCGTAGGACAGGGGGAGAGGTCTTAGTAAGACTATTCATTTGTCAGGTGCCCAGGGCACGTCACCCGCGAAGATAGCTGTTCAGACAGGCACGGGGCTTATGCGGAAACCACATAATCAATAGTTAGGCGCTTGCCGGAGGAATGGGCATGAGTAGTGGGGTTCTGACCCGGTGGATTGACTCTGTTCTACGTAAGCCCTTGAGACATCTGGTAGAGACTCCCAAGAGAATGCTCAAGGGTTATGTCAAGTCTGGTATGACTGTTCTTGACGTTGGTTGTGGGGCCGGTGATCACAGTCTCGGGATGTCCAAGTTGGTGGGATCGAACGGACGGGTCGTCTCTGTCGACCCTCAGAGCGAGACCATCGCAACTCTCAAGCAGCGGGCAGCTCGGGCTGGGCTTTCCGGGCGAATCCAGGCGCGGGTCTGTAACCAGCGGGATCTTGAGATTCATGACCTCGCCGGTGAAGTTGATTTCGCGCTTGCCGTCTATGTTGTACACCACGCAGCGGACGCCGCCGGCCTGATGAAGGACATACACGGGGCATTGAAACCGGGGGGAATACTCCTGGTTGTGGAGCCCAGACATCACGCCTCATCCGCTGAGTGCGAAGCCACTGAATCTGCGGCGCAAGAGGCGGGATTCACAATAGTCGACCATCCGAAGCTATGGCGGGACTGGGCAGTAAGTTTTGCAAAAGGCTGAGCAGTAGTAGGTCAGGAGCCCCGTGCTCCTGACACTATTCTAACCCCCCTTTATCCCCCCTTGTCAGGGGGGATGTTTTTTGTCCCCCTGATAAGGGGGACTACAGGGGGTTGTATGTTCCGTCAGGCCTTGCCCGCCTTACGCTGGCTTGTCCACCTTTCAGTTCGTAGGTCAAGCATGGCGTAGCCTGTTTGACGAAAAAGATATGCGCTCGCTTGCCTCCGGTGAGCTTGATCGTTATCATCCTATGGCCTCATGGTGGACTAAACCCCATTCTGATACCTAATCCGTAATCTCTCTTAACACAAAGAGCAAATTCACCATAACTTTAATGGTGAAAAGGATAGTCCACCGTTTATTGGGGAGACGAATATTTTTGCATGCACAGACCCCCCCCTTAAGGGAGAAGAAGAATCATATGAACCATCTGATTGATACCGACGACGAAAAGGTCGCAGACCCTGAGCTTCGTCGAAGGGAAGACGCCACCCAATTGAAGTTCTTGGAAACCTTGATCGACAAGCTCATTAAAAGATTGGAAGAAGACTCTTATAAACCTAAAGTCCAGGATGCTCTAAAAGCCATCCAGCTTAAACAGAAATTGGTCAAAACCTCGGAAGCCGAAAAAATCTTCTGGCAGGAAATAGAAGCAATAAGAAATGAGGAATTGCCAAAACTTTATCCCCAACCCAACAACCTCGAATCTCAAATCATGGAGGTTATTATAGGGCTAAAACCTCAGGTAAAAAATGGCATTCTTCCGGTTAAAATCATTACCGACACTTTCAATCAGGGCAGATCCAGCGAAAGCCAGCTCACTTATCGCCGGATTGGCGGGCTCCTTTCCACCATGGGATTCAGAAAGGCAAAAACCCAAACAGGAACCTACGCCATCCTCTGGGATGACAATCTTCTATCTCAAAATACATTTTCTAACGATGAAAAAAATGTAAAACAACCTCCAGTAAGTCCAGTAAGTCCAGCAAGTCCAGCCGGTAGGTCAACAGCCCCGTGCTCCTGACACTATCCTAAAGCTTCGGCTGTGATTCCACTCCTATTCCCTCAAGGACCTTTCTCCATTCAGGGTCATGCTTCAGCTTCTCCTGATAAATGTAGGTAGAGAGTTTTTCAAATTTCTTGTAGCTCTTTTTAGCTTTGGATTTATCTCCTTTGGCGAAGTAAGCCTTGGTTAACCCCACAAAGACCGGCTGACTTTTAGAGTTCAGTTTTTGAGCACGTTTGTAAGATTCGATGGAAAGCTTGTACTCTCCGGCTTTATAATATGCCTCGCCCAGATTCAGATAGCCTGAGAAGAGATCAGAATCAAGCTCCACCGTTTTTTTTAAATCTTGTATGCTCTTTCGGTATTCTCCCAGTTTAAGATAACATATTCCCCGATTGAGATAGGAATCTTTGTCTCGATCATTTAAAGAAATCAAATTGGTGTAGGAGACAGCCGCCTTCTGGTAATCATGTTCATTTATGAAAAGCTCAGCCGATTTCTCAAAATCCGCTGAGGCTTTTAATCTGTCCCCCATTTGCATATAGGTGTAACCCCTTTTCAAAAAGGCATCTGGAGAATCTGGCTTCAAAGCCAAGGCTTGGTTATAAGAGTTCAGAGCGGAGGTGAAATCATTTGAGCTCAGTTGAGTGTTGCCCAAAGCTATGAAGTCTTTCCAGGTTTGGAGATCAGGGTCTTGAGTTTTATCTTCGGATAGGGTGATGTTTAAATTTAAGGTCTTGCCCGATTTGATCTTCACCTCCTGAGCCCAATCATAATATCCCTGTTTGGTAACTGCAATCACGTGTTTGCCTGGTTTGATTTGTTGATAGACTTTATTTCCCATTCCAGCCAGTCGATTGTCTATCAGGATGGTCGGATCAGAGACGTTAGACTCTATCTTTACGGCTCCATAGTCTGAACCCGTGGCGCTCTTACCGGAGGATGATGTTTTCCGACCTGATCTCTTAGGTGAACTAACCTGGGTTAGCGAATCAGAGGACAGCTTACCAGTGACAAGGGGTGTCAAATCCACATATAGGGTGATAGCTTGATCCCTCTCAATGGTCACGTTTTCACTTTTTGCCTCATATCCTTTTGATGAAACCTTCAAAGCATAGGGGCCGGGGGGGAGAGATTCAAACATGAAAAATCCGAGATGGTTTGACTTGACAGTCTTACCTGCCTCCTTTAAATATATCTTTGCACCAGGGACAAACGTCCTGGTCTTCTCCTCAGTCACCACCCCGATGAGTTTGCCATTGTTCCTGGATTCAAGAAGCGGGGAAAAGAAGATCACCGCGATGATGAAAAGTAACACGGCTGACATATAAATCCAGGTTTTCTTCTTTCTTCCGGTTTTTAGAACAAATTCTTTGTCTCTTATTTTGATCTCATCGCCCGGATGAAGCTTAACCCCTCCTATGAGTTTGATCATGTTTCCATGCAAATATGCCACACCTTTGCTCATGGTTACTGGTTGAGGTGCCAATTTAGGAGACTGGGAGGTTGTCTTCGTAGAAAGGGTTTTCTCCCTGGTTGGTCTTTTCTGCCTCATTCCCCCTTTGGGTAACTTTCTGGGTTTCGGCTTTGAAGAATTAAGTCTCTTTTTCTCTGAGGTATCCCCTTTTATCCTTTTCTCATGAACAGCTACCTTTTGGGGTTGTGTCTGCGTCTCAAAGACCGCATCAGTGGGGCTTATTACGGAAATGCGGCTGTCGTCTTTCTCCGGCTTTTGTTTTTCCTCTTTTCTCTCAGGGGTGACTTCATTTGATGCACTGGATCTTTCGCTTGCTTGGGATAAATCAATCTCGCTTTTTTTGGAGGGCTCATCTTGATGTTGAGGGGTGGTAAGAGAAATCTCTCTTTCTTCCGTCTCTATTGCGGTGGAAGATTTTTTTGATTCCTTTCTCCCTTTGTGCTCCGATTCATTAAGGATATCCTGGCTATTTTTATCCAAGGGACCTCCCCTTAAAGAGTTACTCCTGTTTCTTTTTAATCTAAAGCGGAATCTTTGTTTTTTTATCGACAGGAAATCAGAAGCTCTTAACACTTACAATATACTTGCTTACATAAATGTTCTCTTTTCGTTTTCAACTACGCCACCTTTTTGCACTTGCGCATTTGGCAATTTTTGAGTATAATTTTTGAAGTAAGAAGTTCGAATCTATTTTTGCTTTTTAATGAAAGGAGTTCGTCATGCAGATAGAAGTGAAGCAAGGAAAAGTTGAGTTGGCAGAAGATGAGGCTATTCTTCTAAATTCCTTCGAAGAGGTTAAAAGGTTTGTCGGTGCGCTCAAAACCATAGATGACAAGCTTTCCGGAGCCGTAAGCCACCTGTTTGAAACCGGGGATTTTACCGCAAAATTAGGACAAACCACAGTTTTATATCCCCAGGGCAGATTGAAATTCAAAAGAATCATTCTGGTAGGGTTAGGAAAAAGAGATGAAATAACAATGGAAAAGCTTCGTCGAGCTTATGGTTTTGCGGGAAGAAAGACCAGGGAGCTAAAACTCAAGAGTCTCTCCATACAGGCATTCGAGACAAATCTTCCCCCCATCAAATTGCAAGAATCTTCGCAAGTAATGGTGGAAGGGATACTCCTTTCCCATTACAAACTGGATCGCTATAAGAGTGTGGACGAAAATCAAAAGATTGCTTTAGAGAGGCTGACTTTTTTGAAAGAGAAGCGCAAGGGAATTGGTGAGATCAAAAGAGGTAAAGAATTTGGGGAGATTTTTTCCTGGGCCACCAATTTATCCCGCGACTTGGCCAACCAGCCTGGCAATTATCTGACCCCTGAGCGCCTGGCTGGTGAGGCAGACAAGCTCGCCCGGGAAAACAACTTCAAGTGTAAGATTCTTTCCGCACCAGAGATAAAGAAACTGAAAATGAATTCCTTTTTAGCAGTAGCTTCAGGGAGCAAACAGCCTCCTAAGCTTATCGTTTTAGAATATTTCCCTCCACGGAGAAAAACGAATACTTTAGCTCTGGTAGGTAAAGGGATCACCTTTGATGCCGGAGGGCTATCCTTGAAAACCACCGAGGGCATGGTGGAGATGAAGGGAGACATGATGGGAGGAGCAGTGGTTATCGCCACTATCGCCGCTTGTGCAAAGATAGGGTTGCCACTTCATCTTATTGGAATAATTCCCGCCACAGAGAACCTACCATCCGGCTCAGCTTTGAAAGTGGGAGACATCATAACGTCCCATTCCGGGGAGACCATCGAGGTTTTAAACACAGACGCTGAAGGGCGTCTGATTCTGGCGGATGGATTGTCCTATGCCCGAAGCTTTGAACCTGATGCCGTCGTGGATGTGGCTACTTTGACCGGTACAATTAAACTCGCTTTAGGAACCATCTGTGCCGGGCTTTTTGGAAATCACCAGGGATTGAAAGCTCAAATGCTAAGGGCAGGTGAGGTGAGCGGCGAACGGGTTTGGGAAATGCCTTTGTGGAAAGAATATGCAGAATATCTGAAAAGTGATTTAGCCGACATCAAGAACGTGGGCGGACGACCCGGAGGAGCGATCTTAGCGGCTAAGTTTCTGCAGAACTTCGTCGGAGACCTTCCCTGGATACATTTAGACATTGCCGGAGTCGATTTCAGGGAAAAAGATGATTCCTATCATTCCAAAGGCGCAACTGGATTTGGGGCAAGGCTTCTGTTGCAATTTCTGAAGGGTTGGAAAAAAATTTGACATAGCCGGTTTTCAGCGGCGTAGGTCAACCATCCCCCGATTCGTCGGGGGTGGTTGACAATCTATGTTGTTTCGTTAAGCACCCCGCCCAAGGAGTGAACCGTATGGTTCACCCCAAAGGTGGGAATGCTTGACCTACGACTTTCATCCGCTCAATCCGTTGACCTGTTCCAGATAGACCCTTAGAGATTTCAAGTACTCCAGCAAAACTGCTTGACAAATGGGACTTTTTATGTAATTTTAGTAATGATACTGTCAAAAACTTACACTGCCGAAAGGAGGTGAACCATGGCTGGATTGTTAAAGAGTTTTTTCAGAGCAGTCCTGCTTCTCCTGTTGGTCTGGTGTATCTTTGTTATGAGTCCTTCGTATACCCCTGCTTACCAAATTCCCCGGCAGGTTCTGGATGGAGGAGGAGCCATGTGGCTTTCCACGACCAGCTACAAGCTTTCATCATCTTTAGGCCAATCCATCACCGGTGTCCAGGCCACAGCAGATACAATACTTTACACTGGTTTCTGGAACCCGTGGGTGGTCCAGATGACTCCAGTGGAATGGGAGGAGGAGGATCTCACTCAGCGTCCCGGGGAATTTGACCTGCGTCAGAATTATCCCAATCCATTCAATCCAACCACTGTAATCGAATATGCCTTGCCCAAAGCTTCTTTTGTGAAGATTCGGATTTACAACATCCTGGGGCAGAAGGTGAGGCATCTGGTGGATGAACCACAGGAACCGGGATATAAGAAGATCCACTGGGATGGCAAAGATGATGGTGGGAATGAGGTCAGTTCCGGAGTCTACTTTTATCGGATCGAAGCTGGAGATTTCGTGGAGTGCAAGAAGATGACGCTTTTGAAGTAAAGTTATTTGCCCAGACGGGCAAGCGTCTGCTTGGAGTGTCAGGCTTTAGCCTGACCAGAGGACTGTGTAGTATCCCGCCTTTGGCGGGATCAATGGTTTCCCTGAAGGCAGACACTCCAAAATTACAGGAAGAATGAAGTGCAACAATTTATTTAAGGCAAGCTTACTGAACCTTGTTGCGGAGCGGGGGAGAGTTACGCGTAGGCAAGCCTTTATGGCTTGCCAGCCCCGCCTTTGGCGGGGCTACGCAAATTTTAGCTTGACCAAACCTAAAACTATTAACCTTATAAACGAAGTTGGAGGAAGAGATGAAAAAGCTTTTGACTTTTTTGGCAATGGGATCAGTCGTTACATTCGTGTTGGTTTTTTGTGGAAGTCCTATTCACTGTGCGATCCCGCATATGATCAACTACCAGGGAATGTTGACCGATGATTTGGGTGATCCCCTGAGTGGGCCTCACAATCTCACTTTCAGGATTTACGATGATACTACAGGAGGGGAACTTGAATGGAGTGAAACTCAAAATGGGGTGCAAGTGGAGCAAGGATTATTTAATGTGATTTTAGGACAGGTGACCCTGCTGGATTTGCCATTTGATGAACAATACTGGCTTGAGGTTCAGGTAGATAGCGACACCATGCCACGGATAAAGTTCACAGCGTGGGCTATGCTTACCGGGCTCTGGTGGCAGATAGCGCGGCTGTGGCAGGCTCAGGGGGAGGAGGGGGTGGAGGATGGGTAGATGATGGAACGGTGGTCAGATTGGAGACCAGCACGGATAAGGTAGGTATCGGGACGGACAGCCCCGGAGATAAGGTCGAGGTTGCGGATGGCAGTATGAATGCAAGATTAGGTTACTATCAGCACTTTAGCTTTCCGAGCCCATATAACATCTATTCCGGGGTTAGGGGAACGTATGGCGGGGATGTGGAGGGTTTTCTTGGTCGTCGATATTACTCCATGTTAGGTGGTAATAACTCCTATTGTGGCGTCTATGGTAGCGCCACGACCAGTGGAAGAAACTACGGAGTGTTTGGTTCTGCATCGGGTGGCTCCACAAACTGGGCTGGCTATTTCTCCGGTGACGTGCATGCCAGCGGCAAGGTGGGCATTGGGACGGCAACCCCTGGAGTAAAGCTACATATAGATGGGGGAAGTGACGTCAAAGATAACACTCAGAATTCAGGTTACTTAATCATAGGCACTTCAACAGGACAACAAATCGCCATTGATAATAACGAGATTATGGCCAAAGCCAGTGGGACCACTGTGGGGGATTTGTATATTCAGAACTCAGAACAAGCAAAGACAATTATCGGTGGCAAAGTCGGCATCGGAACTACAAGCCCCAGTGAAAAACTGGATGTAGAGGGGAATATAGACGTTTCCAATAATCAAATTAAGAACTACTACGGCTTTCCTAAACCTAACTATGATAGCGGATGGCAGACAGTTTCACCAGGGGCCACCCTGACACTTACCCATAATATCGGCGGTAGCGATGACGACTACGTTGTCTACCTCTGGTTCTGGGATGAAACTTGGGGGAGACATATTCGTGCTATTGGAGGGCTGGAGAGCGGTGACTACATCTACAGAGGAGCTTATTGGAGTCATTTAACTAATAGCCAGATCAGGATCTATCGCTATTCTGACGATGTTGGTGTTGATCAATTCAGAGTTCGGATCTGGGTCATTGAGTAAGAGAAGGCTGCGAAGGTAGGATAATCGTCATATGAGCAAAGCAGACCCTCTAAGTTGGGACAGGGGTTGAACCCCTGTCCCAACAAAAGGAACTCCATTGGCAGGGCTGAATGCCCTGCCCTATAGGTGATGCGTATGCACTCATACGAGTAATCCGTTGTTGCCCATAGGGGCGGGAACTCATCCCGCCCTCCGTGTTGGTAGCGGACGCCTCGTCCGTTCACGGTGAATCCGTTCAGGATGAATCCGTTACTTTTGTGGGGGCAATTCATGAATTGTCCCTACAAAGGCGTGCCCGTAACGAACGGGGGATCGATCAACGGATTAAACGGATATAGCGGATGATATGGCGTGGTTCGGCGTTTTTCGTTTAATCCGTCCCTCTGTTGACCGATGCGTATGCATTCATACGAATCTTGATGCATCCCTCAACAGATGGATACCGCAATTTTCTTTTCCCCCATAAAAAAACAATTTTTGTTGACATGCTTGAAGAAGGGTGTTATAATTAATAGTTAGATATAATTAGTCTTCTTTTTCTAAGGAGAATGACTTTATGGTACTTACCAAGGCTTGTGGCTACGGAATTTTCGGAGTGATATATCTGGCTAAACAGCCTAAAGGAAAGATAGTATCCTTATCTGAGGTCTCAAGGGCAGAGGACATTCCGGAAAAGTTTTTAGCCAAGATATTTCAGAGTTTAACCAGGGCCGGTTTGATAAGATCCCATCGAGGAGCCAGAGGTGGATTTTCCTTAGCCCGACCAGCTAATCAGATCACTGCGGAGGAACTTCTTGAAGCCATCCAAGGACCCTTCTGTTTCGCCAGGTGCCTGAGCGTGTTGGAGGACTGCGATAAAAAAGATATCTGCAAACTGCGTGAGGTTTTGCAAAAAGCTCAGGACTATACCACGAAAACCCTTACTCAGAAAACTCTGGCAGACTTGGTCTAATAACCGCCTCAAATTTCGTTCTTGGCAACATCTTTTGTTAAGTATTGCTCAAAATAGCTCAAAAGGAAAGCTTCACGAAATGTTTTGCTATTATGGTTCCTTATATGTCTGCAGAATTCTAAGATTTATCTTTAGGTCTGCTCGATCAATCGAATAAGCACAGTCAAGAAAACATTTCAAGCTTTCATTGTCACAGAATAAGGGACGAAAAAAGTTTGTTTTTTTGCATTTTGTGAATCTGGAAAATTGGAGGAAAAATGATACCAAAACCGGCTGTGAAGGATCTGGACTTAAACTTGGGCAAAAGGGTTAGACTTCACCGACTGTTATATAGATATGGTCCTGCCAATGGCACCTTGCTTTTTCTGCCCATAGATCAAGGGTTGGAGCATGGGCCTGTGGATTTTTTCGCCAACCCCGATTCGGTTGATCCAGCCTTTCAATTAAGGCTGGCTAAAGAAGGCGGATATTCCGGGATTGTATTTCACATCGGTCTGGCGGAAAAATACATGAAAGATTTCGCCGGAGAGGTTCCCCTGATTTTGAAACTGAATGGCAAGACCAATATCCCAAAGGATGATTACGCTTTCTCTCCTCAGACCGCTTCGGTGGAGGATGCGGTGAGGTTGGGGGCAGATGCAGTGGGATATACTTTGTATGTGGGTTCACCTGCTCAGGAAGAGGATATACAGCAGTTCTCTGAGATCAGAGAGGATTGTGAGATGTTCGGAATGCCTTTGATCATGTGGGCTTATCCCCGGGGTGAGGCTATCGAAGCTAAAGGGGGAAGGGATAGTTTGTATGCAGTTGACTATGCCGCCCGGGTGGCTTGTGAATTGGGTGCCGACGTAGTCAAGCTAAACTTTCCTGAATACGACGAGAAAAAGGCTAAGGATTTACCTAAGCCGTATGATGAGATGAAACTTACCCCGCAGGAAGCAATGGAGAAGGTGGTAAAATCAGCGGGCAGGACTTTGGTTTTGGTCTCGGGAGGAAGTAAGATCTCAGATGAGGACCTTCTGGAGAAGGTGAAGATCTCCATGGAAGCAGGCGTAACCGGCTTGATTTTCGGTCGAAACATGTGGCAAAGGAAATTGGACGAGGCTTTGAAATTGACGGAGAAGATTAAGAGGATCATGTCTGAATACGGCACCTAAAATTCAAAGTTTAAAATTAAAGAAGCAAAATTGCAGTTCAAAATTCAAAATTGAGTTTGTCAGTTGGACAGGTCCCGATCGTTTCGGATTTGACCCAAGTAAATTTTGAATTTTGCTCTGTAATTTTTCATTTTGCATTTTGAATTTAAAATTTTAATTCCATGCCAATAAAATCAGATAGATGGATCAGGAGAATGGCAAGAGAGCATCAGATGATCGTTCCATTCTCAGAAAGACAGGTGAAATCCGGGGTGATCTCGTTTGGACTCTCTTCATATGGTTACGATATTCGGGTGGCGGACGAATTCAAGGTATTCACTAATGTGAATACCGCCATAGTTGATCCCAAAAATTTTGATCCCGGATCTTTCGTTGATGTCAAAGGGAAAGTATGCATCATACCCCCTAATTCCTTTGTCCTGGCAAGAACGGTAGAATATTTTAAAATCCCCAGAAATGTATTGACCATCTGTCTGGGAAAATCTACCTATGCTAGGTGCGGGATAATTGTAAACGTAACTCCATTTGAGCCGGAGTGGGAGGGATACGCCACTTTGGAGATCTCCAATACCACGCCGCTTCCTGCCAAGATATACGCCAATGAAGGGATCGCTCAGATAATCTTTCTGGAAGCAGATGAGATATGCCAGATTTCCTATAAAGATAAAAAGGGGAAGTATCAAGCCCAGAAGAGAATCACCCTGCCCAAGCTTTAATCCCTCAAAAAGATTTAGGCTGACAAATGGGCGTTGGATTCCAAGGGGGTCTTTGAAAAAGTGTCAGAATACGGCCCGCCTAAGGCGGGCCTTACGCGGTTAGGTGTTAAACACTTAGTCCCGCGCAGGCGGGGCTCCCAGCCCCGGAAAAACGACTTTTTCAGAGCTCTCCCCAAAAAAGCTTGACTGAAATTAACCCGTTTATCGAATTATTTCAAAACTAAAAGAAAGATATTCCGTAGTTTTATTAGTGTTGTGAATTTTTTCACTAAGTCTCAACGTACCACAAAAGCTGGCAAGATATTTTTGGAGTTGCAATATTAGTAGGGGCGATTCATGAATCGCCCCTACACCGATGAAAAAGGAGGATTATGTTAAAGGAGATAAGGATACATGGTCGGGGAGGTCAGGGGGTGGTGACCGCGGCCGAGCTTCTGGCAGTAGCCGCCTTTGAAGATGGGAAATATGCCCAGGCATTCCCCTCATTTGGAAGTGAGCGCATGGGAGCGCCGGTTCAATCCTTCGTCAGAATCGCCGATCACAAGGTGCGTAATCGAAGCCAAATCTATGAGCCGGATTACCTGATAGTTCAAGATAATACCCTGATCGGTGCCATCGATGTGCTCAGCGGACTAAAACCGGATGGAATGGTTCTGGTAGATACGGAGAAGCCGCCTGAAGAGTTGGGACTTAAAACAAAAGCTGAGGTTAGAACTATTCCTGCAACCAAAATTGCCCTGGAGATCATCGGCAGAGCAGTTCAGAACACAACCCTGATGGGTGCTTTCTCCGGCATCACCGGGCTGATCTCGGTGGAGGCGATAATTAAAAGCGTGAAGGAGAGATTCCCCGGTGAGGTGGGAGAGAAAAACGCCCGGGCAATTCAGAAAGCATACGATTTGATGAAAGGAGGAGGTCGTGCCTAAGTCCGAATTTGGATCCACAGAACCGGAAGGAATAGTGGTCAAGCCGGGATCAAGCAAAGAATATAAGACCGGAAGCTGGAGAGTTAAAAAACCGATTTTCAAACAGGACAAATGCACGGATTGTCGCATATGCGTGATGGTCTGCCCGGATGGGGTGATATTCGGAGAGGACAAGAAATACTGGGCGGATCTGGACTTCTGCAAGGGATGTGGAATCTGTGCTGAGGAATGTCCGGTTGATGATATCGAGATGGTACTGGAGGTGAGATAATGAAAAAGGTGATAGAAGGATCCATGGCGGTGTCGCGGGCGGTGAAGGTATGTCGGCCACATGTAATCTCCGCCTATCCCATAACCCCTCAGACCCACATCGTGGAGAACCTCTCCAAGATGGTGGCAGATGGAGAGCTAAAGGCGGAGTTTATCAACGTGGAAAGTGAGTTTGGTGCCGCATCAGTGATTCTGGGTGCATCTGTTACTGGTGCCAGAGCATACTCCACCACTACCTCCCAGGGTTTGCTTTTGATGGCAGAGGTACTTTTCAACATCGCCGGCCTGAGGCTTCCCGTATCGATAACCTGCGCCAATCGCTCTGTATCTGCGCCCATAAACATATGGAACGATCATCAAGATGCCATGACAGTGAGAGATTCCGGATGGATACAGCTTTATGCGGAGGATTGCCAGGAGGTGGGGGACATGCAACTGCAGGCATATAAGATAGGAGAAAATCCGGAGATTTCCCTTCCGGTGATGGTCAACATGGACGGATTCATCCTGACTCATGCCTTTGAACCGGTGGAGTTGATGGATCAGAAGATAGCGGATGAGTTCCTTCCCCCCTATAAGCCCAAAACCTATTTAACCACCAAAAAACCGGTTACCTTTGGAGTCCTAGCGGAACCTCAATATTACATGGAGACCAGATATCGCCTTCAGCAAGCCATAGAGGCGGCAAAACAGGTAATTGATGATGTGGCGGATGAATTCAAGGCAAAGTTTGGACGATATGCCGGTGGGTTGGTAGATAAATACAGGTTAGATGGCGCCAAAGTTGCCCTAGTGGGAATGGGTTCGGTGGTAGGAACCTTGCGAGAGGTAGTAGATGAGATGAGAGAGAAAGGCGAAGAGGTGGGATTGTTAAAAGTCCGAGCTTTCCGACCTTTCCCTAAAGAAGCCATCTATGACGCCTTGAAAGATGTGGATACCATCGTAGTCATGGAAAAAGCCATCTCTTTGGGTTTGGGTGGAATCTTGCTCAATGAGATAAGGGCAGTTTTTTATGGAAAAAAGAAACAGCCCAGAATATGTGGGTTAATTGTTGGGTTAGGAGGAAGGGACGTTCCTACTAAGTCGATCATAGAGGTGGTGAAAAAAGCTCAGTCCGAGATGGTGGAAGATCATTTTTTGGATCTCAGAGAGGAGCTTATAGGAATCGGAGAGTAGTCGTCCGCAGTATCCTAGTGTAATGTCTCATAAATAGCTTTACTATTCTGTCATTCTGAGCGAAGCGAGGAATCTCGTTTTTGAGATTGCTTCGGGACTTTGTCCCTCGCAATGACAGTGTAAAGAAATGTTAGAGACACTACACTAGGAAAGAAGAAAATTATAGGAAAGGAAGAAACTGCAATGAATCAGAAAAAGAAAAAGGAGCCGATCACGGAGAGCTTAGTTGCTCCCGGGCATCGTGCCTGCGCAGGTTGTGGGGAGCTTCTGGCAGCCAGGTTGGTGATGAATGCCGCCGGTGAGAACACTATTGCCACCTGTGCCACCGGATGCTTGGAGGTGGTTTCATCGGCTTATCCTCAATCTGCCTGGAAGATGCCCTGGATACATTCGTTATTTGAAAACCCAGCCGCGGTGGCAGCAGGAATTGAAGCGGCATTGAGGGCACTGGGCAGAGAAGATGAGGCTCATGTTATAGCTCAGGGAGGTGACGGTTCAACTGCGGATATCGGAATCGGTTGCCTTTCCGGGATGCTGGAGCGAGGACATAATGTTTTATATATCTGCTATGATAATGAAGCCTACATGAACACCGGAGTTCAGAGGAGTGGATTAACTCCTTTTGAGGCTTCCACCACCACTGCTCCATCAGGTAAAGTGTCCTGGGGAAAGACCACCGATAAGAAACCTATGCCGGAGATAGCCGCCGCCCATGGCATTCCCTATGTAGCTACAGCTTCAGTGGGGTATTACGCAGATCTACAGAAAAAAGTCAAGAAAGCATTAAGTATCAAAGGACCCAAATACCTTCAGATTCATTGTCCCTGCCCTCTAGGCTGGGCTTTCGATTCATCTTTGACCATTAAGGTGGCTCAGACAGCGGTGCAGACCGGACTTATCCCATTATTTGAGATAGAATATGGAAAAATTACCTCAGTAAGAAAGATAGCCAAGAAGAAGCCGGTGGAAGAGTATTTGAAGCTTCAGGGAAGGTTCAAACATCTTTTTAAGAAACCTGGCGGAGAAGAGGAGCTAAAAAGAATTCAGGTAATTGCAGATCAGAACATGGAGAAGTATCACCTGATCTGAACAAACCCTAAAGTTAAAAAGCGGGCGGAATATGATCTTTCGTCCGCTTTTTTGTTCAGCGAGAAATGTAGAGGTGGAACTTCAGGGCTTGTTGAAAAAGATACATTTTGGAGCGGGATGACGGAGACCCGTCTGGGAATTCCCGCCCATAGGGGAGACAGTTCCTTATCATCCATAGCTCGTAGGCGGGGCTTCCAGCCCCGCATAAATTCGGCGGGCAAAGATGCCCGCCCTACGAACTGTAACGCAGTCGAATTGGTCTGTCTTCTGAATTCAAATTCAATAAAAGTGAAATTTTTCACAAATTTCGCTTGATTTTGATGTGCTAGTTTCGTAATTTGTAAGTTGGAAGATTGTAGAGTATAGAATCGAGTGCTTCAAAAAGATAGATTTTCGTTTTTAATGAGAGATCGGAGGTAGGGATAAAATGTTAAGCAAAGAGGAGCTTATCGCAAAAGCGAAGAAGCCGGGTGAGGATGCAATGAAATTGCACCCTTTTTACAAGGGTAAGGTGGAGATCGTTCCCAAATGTGTAATCAGGGACATGAACGATTTTGCTGTCTGGTATACCCCGGGTGTGGCTCAACCGTGCAAGGATATTGATAAACATCATGAGAAGGTATGGGAGTATACCAACAAAGCCAACACTGTGGCGGTGATTTCTGACGGAACCCGGGTTTTGGGTTTGGGAGATATTGGTCCGGAGGCAGGACTTCCAGTGATGGAAGGGAAGGCGATTTTGTTTAAGTATCTGGGTGGGGTGGATGTCTATCCTCTATGCCTGGATACCAAGGATCCAGATGAGTTGATTCGGGTAGTGAAGATTCTGCAACCTACTTTTGGAGGAATAAATCTTGAAGATATAGCTCAACCCAAGTGCTTTTATATTTTGGATACCCTCCGGCATGAAGCCAGAATCCCGGTGTGGCACGATGATCAACAGGGGACAGCGACGGTTACTGTGGCGGCACTGGTCAATGCTTTAAAGATAGTGGGAAAGAAGATGGATCAGATAAAGGTCTCTATGGTGGGAGGGGGCGCCGCCAGCGTGGCTTGTCTGCGGGTGATGCTTTCAGCCGGAGTTAAGCCCGGAAATGTTATAATGTGCGACATAGATGGAATATTTCATCCAGGTAGAAGCGAATTCAAAAGAGGTGATCCCCGTTATACTTTTTGCCGCACGACCAATGAAGAGGGAAGAAGAGGAGGAATTCCGGAAACCATGAGAGACACCGACGTATGCATCGCCTACTCGGCTCCGGGACCGGATACAATAAAGAAAGAATGGGTTGCCTCCATGAAAAAGGACGCCATACTCTTCGCTTGCGCCAATCCCATCCCGGAGATCTGGCCCTGGGACGCCAAGGAGGCAGGAGCCAGAATCGTGGCAACGGGAAGATCGGATTTTCCTAATCAGGTAAACAATTCGTTGGGCTTTCCGGGAATTTTCCGGGGAGTATTGGACGTCAGAGCTTCCACCATCACCGATGAGATGTGCATCGCCGCCGCACATGAACTGGCAAAGACAGCTGAAAATAAAGGTTTACATGAAGACCATTTGATTCCCACCATGGACGAATGGGAGGTATATCCCAGAGAGGCTGTGGCAGTGGGGCTTAAGGCGATTGAGCAGGGGATCGCAAAAATCAAAGCTTCAAAACAGGAGCTCTTTGATAGAGCCTCGGCGATCATAAAACGTGCCAGAAATCAAACTAAGGTGTTGATGGATTCCGGAATAATAAAACAGCCACCCCCGGAAGAAAAGTAAGAATAATGGTTTTAATATGAAGATACTAAGAGGAGCAGGAAACAGTTTACATCTTATTATTCGTATGAATGTGCGTATGCACTCATACGAGCTTCGCATTGATTTTTTCTCCCACACCTGTTTTTGGCTTGACTTGAAATGCGTATGCATTCATACGAATCCCCCTTTAGTAAAGGAGGATTTTCCAAGTTTCAAATCTCCCCCTTCCCCCCTTTTCTAAAGGGGGGATGTAAACAATTATATGCTCCCCTTAGTATGTCTTTTGGTTCAACTGTGGTTTCATATTAACAAAAAAAGGAGTTAAGTATGTCAACGAAGGAGACGGGCTATCTTACTGGGAAGCCCTATAACGTAAAATATTTAACCGATCCCAGTCAAGATGAACTGAGGGAGCTTGCTCTAAAGTACACTCCTGCCATAATGAAAACCGCCTACGGCAACATCGACAAGATTACTCGACTTAAAGCCAGAAAGGCCAAGTTAACTTACTGCATCGCACCGGAATCGGAAAAAGACAACTTCTCCGGAGGCATAATTGATCCAGCTAAAGCGAGCGAGTTGATAGAAAGGCAGAAAGCCTTCATCGAGAAGCAGGGCACAATTATCGCGATCAACGCATATTATGGATATGGCAAAGGAGCGGTTCCCATACAGTGGCTATATACCCTGGAGGCAGCCAATCTGGCGGGCATGCAGCAAGTGCTTGCATTTCCCCGTTCGGCCATAGAAACCAAGGAACAGCTTAGTCAACCGTTCAAACCAAAGTTTCGATTGGTTTTCACCGCAGGACTGAGCCTTAAGGATATGCCGGGCAACCTGGCCATGTTGGTGGACCTGGAGAACTGGACCACTTATGTGATAGGATCGGATTATTTCGGCGAGACCAAGAAGGGCGCTTTGCGAATGCTGAACGAATATGTATACAGATTAGGTGGTTTGGTTCTTCATGCCGGCGCCAAGAAAGTGACCATCGATGGAAAAGCCATGACCATGGGGATCATGGGGCTTTCCGGCACAGGTAAGACCACCACCACTTTCAGCAAGCAAGGAGAGCTGACTCAGCCTATTCAAGATGATATGATTGTAATGTGGCCCGATAGCAGTCTCACCATAACGGAAAACGGTTGCTTCGCAAAAACCTTTGGGCTTACCAAAGAATCAGAGCCAGTGCTTTACGCTGGTAGCATCCATCCGGATGCCTGGGTGGAGAACGTTTTTCCCAACCCGGATGGAACTTTCGACTTCAGCAAAACAAGACTCACTCCAGAGGATGTGGCGCAGCTTAAAGATATGCTCATCGCCTCTGGAGCTCCGCCTGATAATGTAGAAGCCTTTATCAGCGGAAAAGTAAAGATTGATGACGTGGTGGATGAGTATGACACTCCTGATGATGGCTGGGATTTTACCGTGTGGACTCAGAATGGCAGATCCATCACTCCTATGAAGGCAATAAAGGATGCCGCCAGCTTTGATGATATTCCGCCACTAAGATCATTAGGGATGTTAAACCGAGATGAGGGACCGGATGCGGCTGTCCCGGGAATCGTCCGTCTTCACACTCCGGAGCTGGCCGCCGGTTACTTCATGTTGGGAGAAACCTCAAAGACCTCTGCAGCAGGTAAAGAAAGAGGCAAGACCCGCTCACCCTTTACCCAACCATTTTTCCCCAGCCCATACGGACTGCAAGCTGAGAGATTCAGTGAGTTAGCAGCCAGACTGCCAGGATTGCAAACTTGGCTGATGAATACTGGATACGTAGGTGGAGATCAGAGAGATGAAGAAAAGGGAGATGCGCTCAAGGTGAAAATCCGTCATTCCTCTGCCATGCTTGAAGCTATGCTGTCTGGAAGAATTAAATGGAAAAAGGACCCGGATTTTGGATACGAGATTGTGGATGTGGACGCTCCGGAGAATGCCGGGCTTTTAAGCAAGGTGCCAAAGGAAATTCTGAACCCGAAGATCTTCTTCGAAAGTAAAGGTAGAGGTGAACAATACAAAGTTTGGGTAGAGACCATGAAAACGGAGCGGGAGGCGTTCCTAAAGAAGTTCAACGTCGATCCAAACATTATCCAAGCAGTAGTAAATAGATAAGAAGTTAAATGGCTTAGTTTACCTCATCTCTTTAGTTCCCCTCTCCATTTTATGTTGAAAATCCCGCCAGAGGCGGGGGAGAGGGGATAGGGGTGAGGTTTTTAGAATGGTAACCGAAGTTGATTTTTGAGGCTCCTCTCAAAAATTCCAGCCTCTATATTAATGAGGAATAAAAGAACCAAAGGATTGGTTATAGTCTACACCGGTGACGGGAAGGGAAAGACCACCGCCGCTTTGGGCATGGCACTGCGAGCGGCAGGGCACGGGAAGAAGACTTTAATTATTCAGTTCATCAAAAGCTTTAAAAGCTATGGTGAATTAAAATTCGTCAAAAAGTTTGATTGCGGAATTGAAATCAAAACCATGGGGAAAGGATACGTCAAGATCAAGGGTGACAGATTCCCCTTTCAAGAACATGTGAAAGCCGCAAAACGAACTTTAGAGTTTGCTAAAGATCAAATTTTATCCAAGAAATACCATATTATCGTTTTGGATGAAATAAATATCGCCTTAGACAAAAAGCTTCTCCCCATTCAAGAAGTAACCGAACTAATTCAGCAAAAGCCTCCTGATCTTCATCTGATTCTCACCGGTCGCGGCGCCCCCAAAAAACTTATTCAGCTTGCCGACTTAGTCTCCGAGGTAAAAGAGATAAAACATCCTTTCAGAAAGGGCATTCCCGCCCAAAAAGGAATAGAGAGTTGAGACTGTAAAAGTTTGATGCTTGGGTAATAGTCTCAAGATCCCCCGCAAAATGCGGGGGAGAATTACCGAAGCGGGCTGTAAAAGATTAAGGATTCAAATCCGTTTAATCCGTTGGGAATTTTTGTTCCTCAATATATTTTTCAGCCATAAAGGCGGCAACAGTCCCATCGCTTACAGCGGTGGTTATCTGTCTTAGTTCTTTTTCTCTCACGTCACCGGCGGCAAATACTCCAGGTGCTGAAGTTTTTGTATCCTCTCCAGCAATCACGTAACCCCACTTATCCAAGTCAACCTGTCCTTTTAAGAATTCGGTTTTGGGATCCCAGCCCACATAAATAAATATGCCAGCGGCTTCTATGATCTTCTCTTCTCCCGTTTCCCATCTCTTTATGGTAACCGACTCCACCTGATTTTCTCCATTGATGGAGGTAGCCATGTGACTTACAAAAAACTTGAATTTTGGGTTTTTGTGTGCTCTTTCCTGCAGAATCTTCTCAGCGTTTAAGTGAGGCATAAATTCAACCACGGTGATGTTGTTTACGAATCTGGTAAGAAATAAACCCTCCTGAATGCCGGAGCTTCCGCCGCCAATAACAACGACGTCTTTGCCCTGGAAAAAAGCACCGTCACAGGTGGCACAGTAGGAGACACCCCGTCCCTTAAATTTTTCCTCACCGGGGATGTTTAATTTCTTGGGCTCGGTTCCGGAGGCGATGATCACTGCTTTAGCCCTGAATTCCTCATCATCCACCTTTATGGTTTTGGTCTGACCTTTAAGATATGAAGAATCAACCTCTTTAAATGGAATGATCTTGAGTCCAAACTTTCCTGCCTGCTCTTCCATCTTTTTCATAAGCTCAGCACCGCTTATCCCTTTAGGAAAACCGGGATAATTTTCCACCCAGTCTGTGGATGCTACCAGCCCACCCGGATTGAGCCGCTCCAAGAGTACAGTATTCAATTTCGCTCTGGTGGCGTAGATGCCAGAGGTCAAACCCGCTGGTCCTGCACCGATGATGATTAAATCATATATTTTCTCTTCAGCCATAGTTGCTCCCTTCTTGGATCTGTATGTGGAAGGCTGAAGCCTTCCGCTACAACTTTATTCTGACTGTCAGTCAAGTGCACTCGATTCGACTCAGAATACTTTTCTCCGAATCTGATTAGTGCGCAATTTAGATATATACGAACATAAGCCTGAATATAAAGAGGGTAGCCGCCCATTTGGGCGAAAAAGAAGCGCCCAAATGGTCGGCTACCAATTCAAAGTCTATTTTTCGCACAGGTTTCTGTTTATCTTTTATATATGGGAAGCTGAAGCTTTCCGCTACATAATGAATATATTTGGTCTTGCTTTTTAATGCACAAACGTTATTTTAATTTAAACTGTTAGCACCGTGATGTCAACAGTCCTTTTTGGAGGTCTTTGTGCAGGTTAAGCGTCCACAGTGGTTGAAGGTTAAAACTTCCTGGGGCGAGAATTATCGAAGAATAAAATCCCTGTTAGCGCAATTTAACCTGCATACTGTCTGTCAGGAAGCCAATTGTCCCAACATAAGCCACTGCTTTGAACAGGGGACCGCCACGTTTTTGATCCTGGGAGACATCTGCACCAGGGGATGCAAATTCTGCGATGTGAAAAAAGGTGTCCCTCTGCCGGTGGATGAAGATGAACCTAAAAGGCTGGCAGAAGCCGTAAAAGAACTGAAATTACAATATGTGGTGATCACCTCGGTTACCAGAGATGATCTCCCTGATGGAGGAGCATCCATATTTGTCCGGACTATCAGGGAGATCAAAAGATCGATTCCAGATTGCCAGGTGGAGGTATTGATTCCCGATTTTGCCGGATCATTTGAGTCCTTGAAGATGGTTCTGGAGGCTAAGCCGGATGTGTTGAATCACAACACGGAGACGGTAAAAAGGCTTTATCCCACGGTGAGAAAGGGAGCGGATTATCAAAGATCACTGGATCTTCTTCTTAACGTAAGGAGAGTTGACAAAAACATCATAACCAAATCCGGCATAATGCTTGGGTTGGGGGAAAGTTGGGATGAGATCATCTTCTTGATGAACGATTTGAAAAATGCAGACTGTGAGCTTTTAACCATCGGGCAGTATTTGAGTCCTTCTGAGTCTCATTTTTCCGTGGCAAAATTTTATCATCCAGATGAATTTGCAGAGCTAAAAATCGTGGGGGAGAGGATGGGGATTGCGCATGTGGAATCCGGTCCCTTGGTGAGAAGCTCCTACCATGCCAAAGAACAGATCAAATATATAAAGGAGGAGGGATGAAACTTTACTATGCCACTTTTAAATCTCCGGTCGGTGAGATACTTGCCACCCGGACAGAGAGAGGTTTGAATTTTATCACCTTTCCCAAAAGCACATGGCAGAGGTTTTTTTCAGCCTTGGGCAAAGATGAAAACATTGATTTGAAGAAGGATGAGAAGAAGTTTTCGTCTTTGAAAAAAACCTTCAAACCGTATTTCGCAGGCAAGAAGGTCAAATTCAAGGAATCGCTGGATTTGACAGGTGGCACTGCTTTTCAAAAGAGAGTGTGGAAAGCGATGCTAAAAATTCCCTACGGACAAACCAGAAGCTATGGATGGTTAGCCCGACAAGTAGGAGGGAAAAACAAAGCGAGAGCAGTGGGAGCTGCCTGTGGAGCTAATCCCATTCCAATAATCATACCCTGTCATCGGGTGATCAGAGAGGACGGTGATTTAGGAGGATATGGTGGTGGACTGAGTTTGAAGAGGAAGTTGCTCAAAATAGAAGGAGTAGATATTTGATCCTGAAAGCCCTTATTGTAGGTCCGCTTGAAACTAACTGTTACATTCTTGGTGATGAGAAAAGCAAAGAAGCCATAGTTATAGATCCAGGCGGGGATTTTGAAGAGATAGAAAAACAAGTAAAAGAGTTAAATCTGAAGGTCAAATATATAATTTTGACTCATGGTCATTTTGATCACACCGGCGCATTGGCTCAACTTAAGAAGGCAACCGGTGGAGAGGTTTTGATTCATGAAAAAGATGCATCCATGCTTTCCCCATCTGATCAAACCCAACCGTTTCTTATGGAAAGTGGAGCAGATCCTTGTCCGGCAGATGGAATATTAAAGGAAGGGGATAAGATTCAATTCGGGCGATACAGCCTTGAGGTTTTGTCTACACCTGGACATACTCCCGGAGGGATCTCCCTTCTCACAGATAAGATGATCTTCGTTGGGGACTCCCTTTTTTGCGGCTCGATTGGGAGAACAGACTTGCCCGGTGGATCGTTCGAGCAACTCATAGATTCCATCAAAAACAAATTGCTAACCAAGGGGGATGATTATCTGATCTATCCCGGTCATGGACCGGCATCAACCGTTGGAGAGGAGAAGAGAAGCAATCCTTTTTTGAATGAATCTTGAAATCTCAAACTTTAAGCAAGACGGGTAAGAGGCGGGATGAATTCCCGCCACTATTATTGCGAGAGCTTATGATCTATAGGGCAGGGCATTTAGCCCTGCTAACAGAATTTTTCTTGAAATACAAAGATAACCTTTAAGATAGACTAATCTTTGAATAAGAAACTTAGCATAGTATCCTGCGAATTAAACAAGGCTGATTATCACATCCATCCGGATTATTCTCTGGATGCAACCGGGAGCATAGAGGAATACTGCCTCAAGGCTATGGAGTTGGGCTTGAAGGAGATCTGCTTTACCACCCATTATGATTCCGATCCGTTTAGAAAAGATGAAGATCCTTTCATGCGGATAGAAGGAAAGATCGTTCCGTTATCAGAAGATAGTGTGAAAAGATATATCGAGGATGTGAGAAGATCAGATGAGAAATACAGACCTTGTGGGCTTTCGGTAAGAGTTGGTTTAGAGGTGGATTATGCGCCGCACATAGAGGAAAAGTTAAGAGAAGAGTTAACTTGCTTTGAACTGGATTATCGTCTGGGTGCGGTGCATTGTCTGGATCATATCGCCATCACTGCATCGAAGGAGGCGGAGAGGTATTTCAAAAAGAAAACTGCCGAAGAGATGGTGACAGAATATTATAAGACTTTGAAACAGGCGGTGGAAAGCGGGCTTTTCGATGTCATGGCACATCTGGACATATATAAAAAATATGGGCTGGGGTTTTATGGAGAAAAAATTCTTACCGCACATCAGGGACTGGTGGAGCCGGTTTTGGAGCTTATGGTAAAGAATGATGTGGGGATGGAAATAAACACCGGGCTTCTCAGAAAAGGACATAAGGAATTTTCTCCCGGCTTGGAGATTCTGAATCTGGCGCTGAACATGGGAGTGAAAATAGTCGCCTTCGGTTCGGATGCTCATAAAGTGGATCATCTGGGGAAGGGCATAAAAGAGGCGTATCTTTTAGTGGAGAGATTAAAAAGAAACATTGAAGTGAAGAGACGAACAGTCGCAAAGTAAAGTAAGTTTCCTTTTACATGTAAAGGTTTTGCATTTCTGTTCATCACGCGTAGACAAACCTTTATGGCTTGTTAGCCAAGCCATGAAGGCTTGGCTACGCTTTTATAGTTGAAATCATGGAACTTGAAGATAGACTAAATAGTTTTACCAGATTTAATTTAACCCACCGAAGAGGTGCAGTCACTCCCCAGGGCAAAGATCGAATAGTGGAACTTTTGGACGGGGAGGTGGCGGAAAACAGATTTGGCAGATTTGTCTTGGTCAGAAAAAGATTCGATCAAAGCAAACTTAGTCGGAAGATTAAATTGTCTTCCTCCTGGAATATTGATGGGGAACTGTTAGCGCGCATTTGTTCATCCAGAAAACCCAGCGCAAAAGAAGCCTACCAGATCCCTTTTGATCTCAAAGAAACGGTTTTCATTGACTGCGAGACCATCGGTTTGGCAGGAGGAGTGGGGACTTATGCTTTTCTGGTGGGATTGGGTTACCTGAATCAAGAAGAGTCCCGGGTTGAACAATACTTCATGCAAGATTTTCACCAGGAGGGAGCTATTCTTTCCGCCGTAGCAGAAAGATTGGGCGGTTTTAAATTTCTGGTAAGCTTTAATGGTAAATGTTATGATCTGCCGCTTCTGGAAAACAGATTCGTGATTAATCGCATGGATTTTGATCCCACCAACTGGGTTCATCTTGATCTTCTGTTTCCCTGTCGGCGTTTATGGAAAAGACGTATCGGAGAGTGTAGCTTGAGTAACATAGAGCAAAAGATCCTAAGAGTGAGAAGGAAAATAGATGTCCCCAGCTATCTGGTCCCTCAGATATATTTTGATTATCTTAGAACCGGTGAAGCTGAGCCTTTGGTTCCTGTATTTCATCATAACGTCTACGATATTCTTTCTCTTTTGAGGCTTTCTGTTTTGGTCGATCAGGCACTGTCCGCAGGGTCCATAGGAGAGGATTTCTGTCTCGCAGAGATCGAGGACCCCATAGATTTGTATAGTTTAGGCAGAATTCATCAGAATCTGGGCGACTGTCAGGCGAGCGTGAGATGTTTCAAGCAAGCTCTATCTGAAAAGTTGTCGCCTCAGTGGCAACTGGAGATACATGTGAGCTTAGCTTTTGCTTACAAAAAGACTGGATGCACAAAGGAGGCTGTAAGGATATGGCAAAACCTAACAGAAGGAGATTTCCCTTTTTCTCTTTCTGCCCATGAAGAGTTAGCCAAATATTATGAGCACAAAAGAAAGAACTATCTTAAGGCTTTATCTTTCGTGGACAGAACAATCTCCCAGTTAAGCTCCGATCTCTCTTTATCTTTTGCTTCAGGTTACCAAAGGAGGCTGAACTCTCTGGAATATCGGAAATCAAGGTTGGAAAGAAAGATCAAGAAAGCTACAGGTTAAGTGAGGTATTGAATCCTGAGGGCAAGTCCAGCAAGTAAGCCACACTTTGAGATGTAGTCCTTTGAAGGCAAGTTTAAAGTTTGTGGCTTTGTTCATTTCTTAGGGTCTTCTCCAAAATAGTTTTTAATAGACAAGTTTATCTTGGCATCTAAAAGCAAGACTATGTTTTTCTCTACCTCTCCCCCTTTGTCCCCCTCTCCATTTTATGTTGAAAATACCGCCAGAGGTGTGAACCGTATAGTTCACACCAGAGGCGGGGGAGAGGGGGATAGGGGGTGAGGTCTTCACAGGATGACTGAGAATTGTCATTCTTCGTCCCGCCTCCGGCGGGACGAAGAATCTCGCTTCCCAACCCGCATAAAACCAAGATTCTTCACTCCGCGGAGTTTACCCTGAGGCACTCCAGACCCTTCGCTTCGCCCGCCTTAGGCAAGGCTTCGCTCAGGGTGACAAGTGCCGAAGGGCTCCGTTCAGAATGACACAATTGGAGTTCTCGGTCAGCCTGTTCAGAGTATTAACCTCATTACGTTCTTAAGATCCTGATTCCTGTCAAAAGCTCCAGCAACCAAAGTGAAGAAAAGTCAATCCCAAAAACAACCAAAGACATTAGGCTGTCCATTTTTAAGCTTCAAAATTTTGTTGACCTATCTGAGAAAGCAATTATATTAATTGTGGTATTGTTCTCATGACCATCTGTGATTCAAAGTTAATAAGAGGTGGGGATAAATCTGGAAATTTTTGTTGTGTTTCAAGAGATTTTAAATTAAGTCCATCTTTGCAATTTTATGCTTTCTACATGAATTCGTTTGCAAATTGGAAATCAATGGGAGGCGAAAGTAATAAACAAAAGCAAAGAATTGCAGGTTTTGAGTTTTGGCATACTCCTAAGTTGTTGTAGGGCGGGAAAATGTGGAGCTGGATTTGGTTTAAATCTTTTTTTCAAACAAAATCTCAAGCTTATGGCATCTATCTTGCATAAATATATAAAGAAACACTAAAGTTACGGTGAAATTGCTTCATAACAACCTGATCTGGCGAAAGTGATTGAAAGATGAAGGTAAAGATATTATTCTTAACGCTTGTGCTTTTCTGGGTTCTTGCTTTGGCAGATCACCCCACCCATCTAAAGACTATTCAATTTTACCTCGAAGAGTTGGTGACAAGCCGAGATGGTATGGAAAAATATGGATATACCTCTTCCGAGATATTAAATGAAAGACTGGCAAAGCTGAGCATGTGCCCGAGAGATCAAAAAATGGTAGCCGCCCATTTGGGCGCAAAGGGGGATTATGGGGTTGGTTCCCTTTCGGGAAAAAACAGTCTGTCCGATCAGAGATGGCAACAAGCTAAATATGTTGACATCCCCGATATGTTGGTTAACCAGGAAAGTTACGCCAGCTCGTTTAATCAAAAAAATCCTTCCGTTTGTATGTTCCCTGACAGAAGCTTCATCACAGTGTGGGAGGATGAAAGAAATGGGGATCTGGACATCTTTGCCCAAAAATATACTTTTGATGGGAATCCCGAGGGATATAATTTTGAGGTAGGCGAAGAAAATTTTCCTAAAGATCAATACCTGCCTTGCGTTTCAACCATCGATGATACAAGCTTTGTGGTGGTGTGGATAGACGAGGAGAGTTTTAATATCTACGGAAAAAGATTTACCAAAGATCTTTCGCCCATAGGTGATGCTTTCCAGATAAATGATTCTCCCATGTCATATACCACCTGGTCTCCGGCACTCTCCTCCGTCCCGGATGGCAAGTTTGTGGTAGTATGGGCAGATACCAGATCGGGTAACAATATCTATGCCCGCCGATTCGACGCTTTGGGAAATCCACTGGGAGCAAGCTTTAAGGCCAACCATGATGATGGAAGCAAGTTTCATGCATCGCCAAAAGTTTCAGTGAGCCTTTCAGGAAATTTCGTGATCGTCTGGGAAGATTTTCGTAATACGGATGCAGACATATATGCCCAGAGATTTGACTCCATGGAAACAGAATTAGGAGATAATATTCTGGTGAATCTGGACTCATTGAATGAGGATCAATACACTCCCAGTGTGAGCATGGGACCAAATGATAGATTCATGGTAGCCTGGGTTGATCTAAGGCGTGGAGATGAAGCTATATTTGCCCGTTCGTTCTCATTTGAGCATCCTCTGGGGGATACAGTTCTTTTCTCCATCGGTCCAGATATCAGCACGTTGATTCAAGAAAGCCCACAAGTCATTTCTGATACCCTGGGCAGATTTATCATCGCATGGACAGACTGTTCTCCATCCGCTCCTGCCATATATGCTCAAAGATTTGATAGCCTGGGACAGGCTCAGGGTGAGAGGATCATAATTAGCAATTTGCAATTTACCGGCGAGCGTCATAGCCCCTCTTTGTCTGCCAGTCCATCCGGCAGTTTTGTGGTGGCATGGATGGATAAACAGGCAGGAAACTACGACATCTATGCTCAGACGGTCACCTTTGACGGATTTCTTTACGGAACCAGTCTCTTAAATGATGACGAGATGGGAGCCAACCAGAATCTTCCCCGGATAGCTAAAAGACCGGATGCTGGATTCGTAGTGGTATGGGAAGACTGGAGAAGGGGAAACTCAGATATATTCATGAGAAGGTTCGATCAAAATGCCCAGCCCCTGGGAGATGATTATATGGTGAATGACGGCCTGGGTCGTATCTATCATGGAAGTCCGGACGTAGCCTGTGATCTGTCAGGAAACTTTGTGGTTGTATGGGAAGATGCTCGGGAGAACTTTCTTGAAATATATGCTCAATTATTTGATTCTTCCGGTAACCCGAATGGAGGGAATTTCAAGGTAAATTGCACCGGACTGAGCAATAACACCACTCCCTGTTGCGATATGTCCCAGGAAGGGAATCTTGTGGTGGTGTGGTCCTCCATCGAGGAAAACACAAAGAATATAAATGGCAGACTCTTTTCGTCAGAGGGTGAACCTTCAGATACCTGTTTTAAGATAAACGATGATGCCCTCAACGTAAATCGTCTTTCTCCCAGGGTTGCCATGGATAGCGCCGGGGGATTTGTGGTGGCGTGGCAGGATGGAAGAGATGAACGGGATCGGATATATTTACAAAGATTCGCCAAAGATGGCACAAAAACCGGTACCAATTTTGCGGTTTACAGCGATAGACCTGAGCCGGTGCAATATAACGTGGATTTGGATCTGAATCAGAGGGGTGCTTTCGTGGTGACCTGGACTGAGCCTTATCTTTCCTCCACCACGATTTTCGCCCAGAGATATGACAGCTCCGGCTCTCCCCTTGATACCAACATAATGATTGTGGATGAGCTTTCTGCCTACCCGGAAAATCCCAAAGTCAAATTAACCGAAGATGGATACCTTGTGGTGACGTGGACCGATCACCGGACGGAAGGATCGGACATTTATTCCCACATATTCTTAGATGGTTTGCCGCAGGGATCCAATAAAAGGCTGAATACTGATGAGGGCAATGCTTTGCAGGATTTTCCCGACATAGATGTGTCCAATCCGTATCTTTATTCGGTCTGGAGGGATAATCGTATACCAGGATTGGGCTTCAGCATTTTCTTCAACATGATCAACTACATGCAAACAGGGGTTGAAGGTCACCAGGATGAAGAAAGTTTGCCCACAAATTTCGTTCTTTATCAGAATTATCCCAATCCATTCAATCCGGTTACCAGAATCCAGTATGCAGTAGGCAGTAGGCAGACAAAAGCGGTGGACGGCGGACAGCGGACGGCGACCGGTTCCTTTGTCCCCATCACCCTGAAGATCTATAATGTTCTGGGACAGTTGGTGAGAATTCTGGTGGATGAAGAAAAGTTCGCCGGAGAGTATCAGATCATCTGGGATGGAAGGGATGAGGATGGAGCCGAATTGTCCAGCGGCATCTATTTTTATCAGTTAAAGGTAAGGGACCGGAAAGTTACCAGGAAGATGATTCTGTTGAAATGATACTACCACCATGTGAGTTTTAAGCGTAGCAAAGGTCATAGCTTCTATTACTGTCTTTTCTCCGTCTAAATTGGGGTGTTCTTTCGGGGGAATTTAAGCTGGAAATTGCTTAAATCGAGTGAAATTTCTATTTGACAATTCTCCTCCGATATACGATCTTTAAGAGGCAAAAAAATCTTGTCGATGTCTATAATGGGGTGTCCATATGAATTACCTTTTAACCGGTCATCCAGGGGTAGGAAAGACCACTATTATAAAGAAGCTCATTGAGAAACTGAAGCTCCCGGCTGGAGGATTTTATACCGAGGAGATACGAGAGGACAATGTGCGCATGGGGTTCGCCGTGGCCACTCTCTCTGGATTCAAAGGGGTTTTAGCTCATCGCAATTTCAAGAGCAGGTATAAAGTGGGAAATTATGGGGTGGGGATCTATACTTTGAATAGGATAGGGGTGAAGGAGATCCAGATGTGCCTCATGGAGAAAAAAATCATCGTTATAGATGAGATCGGAAAGATGGAGCTTCTTTCACCTCAATTCCAGGAGGTGGTGGAGAAAGCTTTGAATGCTGATAATCCTGTGCTGGGAACCGTCACCTTGGCAAACCATCCCTTTGCTCAGAAGGTAAAAGCTCGTGATGATGTCAATATCTTTGAGGTGACTAAAGAAAACCGGGACGAGGTTTTAAAAACATTGACCAAGGAGCTAAAGAAGATTAAGTCAAAATAATGGCAGATGCTTTTGTGTTTTTCCGCTACAAAATAAATTCTTTGATAGCCAACCTCCAAAGCTATACACACAAAAATAACTGAGTCTAACATCCTTTATCGAAAAAATGATGCCGCACCATTGTTTATCCTGAGCGAAGTTGAAAGATGTATCGTTTTTTTTCTTGATTTTTGCAAGGGAAAAGAATAACATAAGGTTGAGAAAAGCAAAGGGGTAATGGGTATCGGTGCTGTTGATTAAGTTGGTCACCTCGCACGATCATAGTGAGGACTACTTAACCAAAAGAGTTGTCAACCATCCTCCGAAATGGTTGACCTACAAGACCTCTTTTGTCCGCAATATGTTATACGAATTGCTTTTTCAAATCACAAAAATGTATATATAAAAGAGAGGTATTAACAATCAAAAGAAGGAGGGATTGTAATGAAAAAGAAATTCAATCAAGTGTATCAATTTAAGATCACTCTGAAGGGTAGCAAAGCGCTAATTTGGCGACGAATACAGGTCCCGGAGACTTATTCATTTTGGGATCTACACGTGGCCATTCAAGATGCTATGGGTTGGTTAGATTATCATCTGCATGAGTTCGAGATGGTCGGTCTTTCAACTGGTTTAAGTGTAAATATAGGATTGCCCGATGAAGAGTTCGATAGAGAAGTTCTTCCAGGATGGAGACAAAAAATAGCCGACTATTTTTCTTTGGAAAATCGATCGGCAGATTATACGTATGATTTTGGCGATGGTTGGAAACATAAAATACAATTGGAAAAGATACTTACCAGAGAAAAAGATATTATTTATCCCATATGTATCAATGGAAAAAGAGCATGCCCCCCTGAAGATTGTGGGGGAATCTGGGGGTATGAAGATTTTTTAGAAATCATAAGAGATCCCAATCACGAAGAGCATGAACGAATGCTGGAGTGGATTGGTGGAGAATTTGATCCAGAACATTTTGACCCCCAAAAAATTATTTTTGATGATCCGGATAAACGTCGCAAAATAGCATTCGGGTAGAAGACGCACATCGACTGACAGCGGATATATGGCTCGTTTACGCTCATCCAAATTGCTTTTGGCAACTTCTTTTACTCCTCGCCGGTTAGCCGCGATCTGGTATGTCGTGGATGAGTTGCAGAAACTCTTACCCGCATCTTTCGACAAACTGGGTGGTTTAGAGTTGGGTGGCATTCCGCAACAAGGCGGTCGCGAGAACCTCAAAGAGATAGAATGCTCACTTGCTTCGGTTTTTACCTTGGATCAACTCGAGCGTTTAGCACAAGAGTGCGGCTAATACCGTGTTTGCAACGCTTGGCTAAATTGTCACAAGGCAGCCTCGTAAACACGCAAGATGTTACACGGCATTAGCTGTAATTTAGGTGTTGGGAAGGAATGATCTTATGTTGATGAAGATTTATGAACGCTTAAGCCGAGTATATGACCTTGATTGGGGAAAATTCGCAGAGCAATATGTGAGTTTAATTAACCAGCTTTTGGATGAACGTGGCATTACTCGAGCAAGAATTCTCGACCTTGCCTGTGGAACGGGCACCTTGGCGGTAGAGCTTGTTAACTGTGGACACATCGCTTGTGGCATAGACATCTCGCCGCAGATGATCGAGATAGCCAAATCGAAATCAATGGGGTTGTCCAACGTCTCTTTCAAGGTGCAGGATATGACCCAGTTTTGCGTTGAGGATAAATTTGATGTAGCTACATGCACATTCGACTCTATCAACTATCTGCGCAACACAGATGGTGTAAAAGCGATGTTTTATCGCATTACTACGGTTCTTCATAAATCGGGGTTATTTGTCTTCGATTCTAATACGGATCGATTATATGCTAATCGTCATAAGGGAACGCACGAGCGTGAACTCGGTGGAGAGTCTTTTGTTCAAAGGCTTAGCTATGATCCAATAGAAAAAGAAGCAATAACGGTATTTGAGTTTTCAGATATGACTATTGAAGTTCACAAACAACGACCTTACGATTTGGTAGAACTTGAACCTCTTCTTTCTGATGCAGGTCTGCGTATAGTCCACACGTTTTCGGGATTCGATATGAGACCCTATAATTCTGAGAGTGAGAGGTTAATTTGCATAGCTGAAAGAGAAACAATGGGCAACGGCGTATAACACAAAGTTTACTGCGATATACTCCTTTTGGTCATTTACCCATCAGGACGTAGGCTTCGTCCACATCGTAAACCCTGGGAACATTATATGAAATTCTGCTTCCCTCTGAGAAAAATATTTGGAGGTTGAAAATAAGTTAGTATGGAGGTAAAAAATGAGCAATAAATCTAAATCACGCAAATCCTGGCAGGAAAAATTGGCAGATAGCAAAGGTCTGCCAAAAGTCGAAAAGATCACTGATAAGATGAGTAAAAGATGGGGGACAGGCACGGTTGTCATTCCGGCGCCCAAAGAGGTAGATGAAATCATGAAAAAGGTTTCTAAAGGTAAACTTATCACCATTAATGAAATTCGCAAAAGGCTTGCCAAAAAACATGGTGCTACAATTGGTTGTCCCATAACTACTGGAATTTTTGCCTGGATTGCGGCTAATGCCGCAGAGGAAGCAAAAACAGAAGGAAAGAAAAGAATTACTCCTTACTGGCGGACATTAAAAACAGGTGGAGTTATAAACGAAAAATACCCTGGTGGAGTAGAAGGTCAAAAGAAACTTTTAGAGAGGGAAGGAAATAAAGTAGTCCAAAAAGGCAAAAAATATGTGGTCGTCGATTTCGAAAATTTTTTAGTATCGTAGCTCAAGCATGTGCTTCCGTATGATTCGTAGGATAAGGCTACTTGACAAAAAGAGATGTCAACAGGACTTATAATCTTAAACACATTTGAAGAAAACGATACAAGGTGATGCTCAATAATAAAAGAAAAAGTCAAAAGGAGTAAAGCCGTGAAAGTTACCATGGCAATTCCATCGTATTGGGGAAGGAAATGTCTTGTAGATCATGCATGTTTGCAGCACTGCTTGACTCTTGCGGAGGTAAACTCCAACTATAGATATGCTACTTCACACAAAGGCGCATACTTGTTTTGAAGAGATTATATATAATTGGTCGTCTCATTTGAATGATAGGTGATAAAGATGCGTAAGATGAATTTTTTAAGCTTTTTTGTTTTATCTCTGATATTTTTAGTTCCTCAAGCAACTCCAAAGGATTTAAATCTCAAAATAGTTTATGATAATAATCCTTACAACAAAGAGTTGGAGACAAGATGGGGTTTCTCCTGTTTCATAGAGGGAGCGGAAAAGACGATAGTCTTTGATGTCGGCGGTGAAGGCTCAGTGCTTCTTAAAAATATGGAGAAGCTTGAAATTGATCCAAAAGCAGTGGATGTGATAGTTCTGTCTCATATTCATTACGACCATATCGGTGGTCTATCCGACTTTTTGAAGAAGAATCCTAATGTCACAGTTTACATGCCGAAATCTCTTCCCCAAAAAGTTAAAGATAAAGTGAAAAAAGTAGGTGCTAAATTGGTGGAGGTCAAAAAGCCAACCAAGATCTGCAAAGATGTCTATTCCACCGGGGAACTTGGGGGTTGGATTAAAGAACAGTCCCTTATAATAAAAACAACCAAAGGGGCCGTGGTGATAACAGGTTGTGCTCATCCAGGGATTGTAAATATAGTTAAAAAAGCAAAAGAGATGGTTAAAACCGATGTTTATTTGGTATTAGGTGGTTTTCATTTATGCTGGATGAATGGCTGGCAGATAAAGGGGATCGTCAATGGAATTAAAAAGGAAAAGGTGGAGAAAGTGGCTCCTTGCCATTGCTCAGGTGACCTTGCCCGAAAATTATTTAAAAAAACGTACCAAGAGAATTTTATCTCTGTAGGTGTGGGGAAAAGGATAAAAGTAGAAGATGCTTTCCTGTCTCCAAAAGACAAAAGTAATTAATACAAAAACAAGAAATGCGTATGCATCTTCGATAAACTTACATATGCGTATATTCATACGAACCTCTCACCCTAACCTTCTTCCACAAGGGGAGAGGGAACTTTGTAAATTCCCCCTCCTTCGATGGGAGGGGGTAAGGGGAAGGGTGATTATGTCAATTTATTTAATTCGTTTGCTATAGATAACTAATGGGGATAGATTCTAATTTTCTTAAATTGCTAATTGGTGGCTTTACCATGGGCTGGGGACCCTGTCTTGCCTATTCTGCCCCTTTGCTTTTGCCTTATATCGGAGGCACAAAAACGGGCTGGAAAGCTGGTTTAAAAATCGGAGTGATGTTTTCGCTTGGCAGGCTTTTAGCTCTTGTGATCTTGGGTGGAGTTGTCACTTTTGCTTTCAGTTCCATCAACCGATTTTTCCCACCTCATAGATCAGGTTACCTTTACCTCTTCATAGCTCTTTTTATGATAACACTGGGCATTTTTATCATTTTAGGTAAAGGATTTGGAGTGGGGGTTGGCAAAATAGTGAAGAAAAGAATATTAGATAGTGGTGCCGAGAGCATGTTGTTCTTGGGCTTTTTGATAGGCATCTCACCCTGCGTGCCGCTTGTAGCTGTTCTTACCTATATCGCCTGTGTAGCAGATAACATTGGCTTGGGCATCTTATATGCTCTCTCATTTGGAATAGGTGCGGCGGTTGCTCCAATAATACTCGGGGCTTTAGTGGGCATCCTTCCAGAAAAGCTGTTTAAGTCGGCTAAAGTGCTCAAAGCTTTTCAGATTGTTTGTGGGGCGGTTCTCATCCTTTTTGGACTTCAACTCGTCTATTATGTATTGAATCTGCTTTCTTGAAAAATAGCAAAGAAAAATGAAGTTCGGATATGGAGTATTTAGGCGGAACATCACGGAAGGACTGACATGAACTTTTTTGGTTTAATATTGGGTGCTTTCATGTTGGTGGTGATTGGTCTTTTCCACACCCTTGTTATCAAAGTGGAATATCACTTCGGCACCAGATTATGGCCAGTCTTCCTGGTTATTGGTCTTTTTTGTATGATTGTTTCTTTTTTGGTAAATAGTAGCCTCATATCAGGCGTCCTTGGTATTGCAGGATTTTTATTCCTTTGGAACATTCATGAGATCTTTAAGCAAAAGGAGCGTGTTAGAAAGGGATGGTTTCCCAAGAATCCTAAGAGGCAGATATGATGTTCTATGGCATTACGCTTGACAGCCTGTATCCGGTTCTCCTGTCAACAATGGGGACGCAAACAGGCAGAACGCTTTTGATTAAACAGCGGTTTACCCTTTGCTGAGCAAAATTTATGATTTTTGAATTTAGAAGGTGGTTCATGTGGGAAAACCTGAAATGGCTTCAGTATCATGATCTGGAGGGTTCTAACAATTATTGATAATATCATGATTGAACTTTCACGGAAATTAGAGTGCTTGAAAAATATATTGTCCGAAATGCGGAGTATACTTGTTGCTTATTCAGGCGGAGTGGACAGCACATTTTTGCTTAAAGTGGCAAAAGAGGTGTTAAAGGATAAAGTGATCGCTGTCACGGCAACCTCAGAAATATACCCATCAAAGGAGCTTGAAGAAGCCAAGAAAAATACAAAAATGCTCGGCGTAAGACACATCATTATTAGCACAAACGAATTAGATGATCCAAACTTTGTATCCAATACTCTGGAAAGGTGCTATTACTGTAAGAAGAAGTTGTTCTCTAAACTATTTGAATTGGCGAAAAGATATGGCATAAATTACGTGATTGACGGTTCAAATTATGATGATGTAAGTGATTTCCGTCCAGGTATGAGGGCGGCTTCTGAGTTTGGTGTAAAAAGTCCCTTAAAAGATGCTAAGCTCACCAAAGAGGAGATCAGAAACTTATCAAAAAAGATGAATTTGCCCACATGGGATAAGCCTTCTTTCCCTTGTTTGGCAACCAGATTTCCATATGGCAGTAAAATCACAAGGGAGAAATTATTGAAAGTTGACCAGGCGGAGGAATTTTTGGCAAAATTTGGAATCAGGCAGTTAAGGGTTAGAGATCACGGAGATATAGCGAGAATAGAGGTTCTGAAGGAAGACATGCATATATTTCTCAATGAGGATGTGTCTAAAAAAATCGTGGATAGATTCAAAGCTTTAGGATATACATATATTTGCTTGGATCTTTTGGGTTACAGAAGGGGCAGTATGTCCGAAGTCTGGATCCGCGGGAAATGAGCCATTAAAAAGGAGAGGTTAGATTTGGATAGAGAGAAAATTAAAAAACTTTTAGAAAATGTCAAAGCTGGCAAAATAGAAATAGACGATGCATTAAGAATTTTGAAATCCTTTCCCTATGAGGATTTGGGTTTCGCCAAGATTGATACTCATAGAGATTTAAGAAAGGGTTTTCCAGAGGTAATACTCTGCAAGGGGAAGACCATAGAGCAGATAGCAAAAATTGTAGAAAGGCTTTCATTTCCCATGGATCCTGCGGAAAAAAACGCATTTATCATGGCTACCAAAGCCGAGAAGGGGGTTTATGAAACCATAAGGAATGTGAGAAAAGATGCAGTCTATTATGAGACCGCCAAAATAGTGCTTGTCGGACAAAGGAAGAGGAAAATGGGAAAGAAAACTATTCTGGTGGTTAGCGCTGGAACTTCTGATTTGCCAGTGGCCGAGGAGGCGGCGGTCACCGCAGAAGCTATGGGAAATACTGTTGAAAGGCTCTATGACGTCGGAGTTGCTGGAGTTCATAGACTTTTCGACAATAAAGAAAAGTTGTTTGGTGCAAACATTATTGTGGTGGTGGCTGGGATGGAAGGGGCTTTGTCAAGTGTAATCGGAGGGCTGGTAGATAAACCGGTGATTGCGGTTCCGACCAGCGTTGGCTATGGTGCCAGCTTCGAAGGATTATCCGCTTTGTTAACCATGCTGAACTGCTGTGCACCAGGCGTGGTGGTGGTAAATATAGATAACGGATTTGGGGCTGGATACTTTGCAAGTTTCATAAACCAAATGGGAGAGGAAAAATGAAGATAGCATACTTTGACTGTTTTTCGGGCATTAGCGGGGACATGATCTTGGGGGCGCTGATAGATGCCGGGCTTGATCTAAAAGAGCTTGAATCGGAGTTAGATAAGCTGAAAATCTCTGGATTTAAGCTGAAAGCTGAGAAAACAGAAAAATTGGGAATCTCAGGAACTAAATTTAAAGTGGATGTAATAGAACACCATGTGGAGAGACATCTAAAAGATATGATTGAAATCGTAGACCAGAGTGATCTAAGCGACGATGTAAAAAATTTAAGCAAAAAAATATTCAAAGAATTGGCCACAGTTGAAGCAAAGATCCACAACAAAAATATCGAAGAGATACATTTTCATGAGGTTGGAGGATTAGATTCCGTCATCGATGTGATCGGTTCTGTTGCGGGTATAAAAAAGCTTGGCATTGATGCTTTGTATTCATCCAAAATCCATGTGGGCACAGGTTTTGTTGAATGTGAGCATGGGAACTTTCCAGTCCCTGCCCCAGCCACCCTTGAGTTGCTGAAAGGGATACCAATTTATTCCAAAGGCATAAAGGCGGAACTGGTAACACCAACCGGTGCCTGTGTCCTTAAAAACTTATCCAAAAGTTTCGGAATTATGCCGGAAATGAAGGTGAGGAAAATCGGTTATGGTGCTGGGAGTAGAGATCTGGAAATACCGAATTTGTTGAGAGTCTGTATTGGTGAAACCAACCCGGGGGAATATGAGAAGGACGAAGTTATTCTTATCGAAACGAACCTCGACGATATGAGTCCAGAACTTTTCGATTACACCTGTGAGATGCTTTTGAAGCAAGGTGTCCTCGATGTTTTTATGACGCCGATATTCATGAAGAAGACCAGGCCGGCAACCATGCTCAGCGTTCTTCTCACTTCGGACAAACTCGACAAAGCTCTCTCAATCATCTTTACAGAAACAACCACATTGGGGGTTCGGATTCAAAAGTTAGAAAGAAAAAAGCTTGTAAGGGGAATTATTCCGGTGAGGACAAGATTTGGGGAGATAAAAGTGAAAGTGAGCAGAATCGGGAGACAAATCAAAAATATCGCTCCCGAATATGAAGATTGCAAAGAAATCGCAAGCAGACAACAAATCCCCCTGAAAGATGTATGTGATGAGGCCAGGGGAACTGCCCGAAAAATGTTATTTGATGAGAAGAAAACTAATTGAGAAGGCAAAACTCATTCATATAATACTTTTCTCTTTTAAAGATGTTCTATAGCATGTCGAAGAAGGGGCAACTTTGTGTCAGAAATAAATGAGTTTGTATTCGTGAAGCAGCCCGCAGGGTCCACAGGATAGGACTGCCTGAGAAAAAGAGTGGTTAACCACCTCCAGGATGGTTGATCTACAAAGTCTTGCTACGCAGAAGTTTAGACATAGCAGGAATGGTAGGCGACAATTCTCTTATTAAGAAAGCAAGGCGATGAATATAAAGAAGATTTGTTGACATAATTTCATAAGTATCAGGTAAAATGTTTTCCAAAATTCAAATAGGAGGGAACATAAAACTTTTTCGCATCTTTTTTATTGGAATAAGCTTGGCGGCCAGCTTATGGTCTTTTGGCTATGCTGAGAAGTTAGATTTGACTAAAGCCAGCACCTCTAAAACGTTTAAGCAATACGATGCTTACATTAAGGGGAATGTGCCTGAAGAAGATGCTTTTGTAGCAGTTCAGCGCGTTGCGGAGCCATACATTCAAGAGAGGCAATGGGAAAAAGCGGCGAATGTCTTCAAAACCTATCGACCCTTGTTTGAAACCATGGATACACGTTTCGAAAAAAATATTGCAATGATCGAGGCAAAAGAAGAAAGCCTTGTGGTTACAAATCTGGGTTCAGGTATCAATACAGACGCTGACGAATATGCACCGGTGCCTTCAGCGGACGGATTGCGCTTGTATTTTCTGGGTCGTCATAGATCTGATTGCTACGGTGGGGAAGATATATTCGTTTCGGAACTGCAAGATAGCACATGGCAAAAAGCGGTGAATCTGGGAAGGACCATTAATACAGACCGGAATGAAGCTATCCTCTCTATTTCAGTGGATGGAAATAGAATCATTCTTTTCGGAAATTACGACCAGAGCTTTGGAAGAGGCGATATTTTTTATACTGATAAAACAAAAGAAGGCTGGGGTGATATTCAGCATTTCCCAAAACCAATTAACAGCCAATATTTTGATGCCGACGCATCTATGACCAGTGACGGCAAAGCCATATTGTTCACTTCTGATAGGCCCGGTGGCATTGGGGGGTTCCATAAAAAAAGAGAGCTTTTCCACGGTGGTTATTGGGGCAACACTGATATTTATGTCTGCCTGCTTACCCAAGAAGGCTGGAGTGAACCGATTAATCTGGGAGCTACAATCAATACCCCTTATACCGAGCGCACGCCTTTTCTACATCCCGATGGCAAAACCTTGTATTTCAGCTCCGACGGCCATTACGGGCTGGGCCGGCTGGACGTGTTTAAGGCGGTTCGCTTGAATGAGGAGACCTGGACCGAATGGAGTGAGCCTGTTAATCTGGGGAAAGAGATTAACACCGCTGGTAATGATTGGGGTTACAAAGTTGCTACCGCCGGCGATGTTGCTTACTTTTCAGCAAAGGATAAGAGCGGTGGTTACGGTAAATTTGATAATTATTCCATCCCTCTGCCAGAAGAAGTTCGCCCCCCCCGGCGGTTGCAACCATTAGCGGCAAGGTGATGGATGATTCCGGTAATCCGCTGGAGGCCGCCATAAAATGGGAGGACCTCTCAACCGGCAAAAATATAGGGCAGCTGAAGAGTGACCCTCAAAACGGAAGCTATTTTATTGTGCTCACGCTGGGCAAAAACTACGGTTATTATGCCGAAAAGGAAGGCTATTACCCGGCTTCCAATAATATCGATCTGAGAAATGAGACAGATTCTTTAAGCATCACAGAAGACATCGTTTTGCGTTTGATTGAAAAGATCATAGAAGAAGAGATTCCCGTACGGATTACTAATATCTTCTTTGATTTTGACAAAGCTGAGCTTAAGCCGGAGTCCTTTCCCGAATTGAATCGTCTGGCTAAGATATTGAAAGAGTACCCTGATACGAAAGTAGAAGTATCAGGCCATACCTGTAGCATAGGGACGGAGGCGTATAATCTTGATTTATCAAACAGACGTGCACAATCAGTGGTCAACTACCTCATTTCCGTCGGATGCGATGGAGCAAACTTAATCTCCAGAGGCTACGGTGAGAGCAAGCCAATAGCCAGCAACGAGACAGAGGAAGAGCGCGCTCAAAATCGGCGAGTGGAGTTCCGTTTCGTGAAGCAATAATAAGGTAAAGAGTGTGTTTAGTAGTGGTGGCGAAATTTTTCTTCTTGATTTTTGGACGGGAATCGGAGAACATAAGGCTAAGAAAAACAATATTTGGCCTGCGAAACTTGATCTGGGGAGGGAATATCTTCGTCTCAAAATTGTATAGAATATGAAAAAGGAAAAATTAACCTTAAGATGGAAAGGAGTTATTATGAAAAAGCTACTTCTATGTTGCGGTGTGCTCTTGGTTTATTTCTTTCAAACCATTCCAGTTGCGTATTCACAGGAGGATAAAATGGCAAGTTTCTCGCTTCGGGGATTAGAAGCTCCTTCTCTTTCGGATGAAGCCAAAGAGTATCTGAAACAAAACGGCTTTGTTGTTACTCCGGGACGTAAAAAGGAAATGTATGATATATATACTGAATGCAAAAAAAGCAGCCAACCAATATTCGTTACCACCGACGCTGTTCTGCATACCTGCCATATCTTCTTTGACTATCTTTTGCGAATACTTGAGATAGAAAAGCTCTATGATAGAGCTTCAGAGCTTACAGATAAAATGATTGATCTCTCCATCCAGCAGTATAACCAGGCAGAAAATACGGACGTTAAGGAAGCGGCAAGATTGAACATAGGTTTTTTTGCAGTGGCTAAAAAACAGTTTGACCCGGATTACCAGGTTGGCTATGGATTGGATGATATTGTGAATAGAGAGATCGATAAAATAAGAGAACATAAAGGCTTAGAATTCAGAGAGCTTTTGACATATGTCGAAAATCCCAGCCTTTTTACCTCTCCCTATGCATATGAAGATTATAGCCAATATATTCCCAGAGGTCATTATACCAGGAATGAGAAATTCAAGAAGTATTTTAAAGCCATGATGTGGTATGGTCGCATTGATTTCAAATTAAAGCCTGGTGCAAAAGAGCCTGCGATAACCCATGGCCAGATGATGACCCTTCAAGCCCTTTTGATGACAGATGCGCTTATGAAAGACCAGGAAGCCTATCAGCTTTGGAAAGAGATCTATGAACCGACTGTATATTTTGTTGGAAAAACGGACGATCTGTATGCTGATGATTACATGAAACTTGTGGAAGAAATATTTCCTGCACAAGGCACGGTTGATGAGTATGGTGACAAAAGTAAATTGTCGGAATTCATTGATGAGGCGATGAAACTGAGACCTCCGAAAGTCTTGTCGGGTGCAGCCTTTGTTGAGGATGGTGAATTTGCAGTTACAACAAAAGGTTTTAGATTTATGGGGCAAAGATTTATTCCTGATTCATATATGTTTCAGGAGCTTGTTTTCGGGAAAAAAGACAAAAAGGAGATTCTTCGTTATACAGGGAAGGAGAAACCTTTCACTATGGAAATCATCGTGAACAGAGGACCAGGCAGGGCATTTCCGCGCGGTTTAGATATATTAGCTGTGCTTGGATCAAAGAGGGCTCTCGAAATCTTGGAGAAAGACGGTGACACTAAATATACATATTATTATGAACAACTGAATAAACTGAAAGGGGAGTTTTCTTCCAAGACTCAAGGGGACTGGAAACAGAACCTCTATTGGAGATGGTTATACTGTTTGCTGCCGCTTTTGGAAGAGAGAAAGGAAGACAACCTGCCTAAATTTATTCAAGGCACAGCTTGGACAGACAAGGAACTTCAGACCACGCTCGGTTCCTGGGCAGAATTAAGGCATGACGTTATTTTGTATGCAAAACAAAGCTATACCCCGTTGGCAACGGGAATACCTCCAAAACCCAAACTTACCCATGGTTATGTTGAACCCTACCCAGAAGTCTATGCAAGAATAGAAGAGATGATGAGAGACATAAGGACTAATCTTGATAAGCTTGGCATTTCACCCGAAGGCGTACCCGAAAAGTTAAAATCTTTTGAAAATCTTTCAGATAAGCTCAAGACCATATCAGAAAAGGAGCTCAAAAGTGAGGCGCTGACCGATGAAGAATATCAACTCATTTGGAACATCGGTGGCAAGCTTGCTTCAATGAAAAGCTTCTCGCCTGAAATCATGGAAAAGATAACCTCCGGCACCGACGAAAGGATCAATCTTATAGCTGATGTGCATACTGACTTAAATACCGGGAAGGTTCTTGAGGAAGGTGTTGGTTCTCCCTTTAACATTTATGTTATAATAGAGGATGAGAGGGGAAAAAGAATTTGCCGGGGAGCTGTTTTTTCATACTATGAATTCAAACATCCAATGGAGGACCGTCTGACAGATGAAAAATGGCAGGAGATGCAGGAAAAAGGGGAGAGGCCAGGTCAGCCGGATTGGATAAAAACATTTACTGCCGACTGATAATCGGCTGTTCGGTTAAGTTGCAAAACTGGCATAAAGTTTCTTGTCAAAGTAGGTGACGCCGCACCATTGTTTACCTTGAACGGAGTCAAACCGTGTGCGGCGTTTTTTTCTTGATTTTTGGAAGGAAATAGCATAGCATGGGGCTAAGAAAAGTAAAAGAGATACAGGGATCCGTCTCTGATGCTTCGGGAATAGTCTCAAGATCACGCCAAAGACGGGAGAATTGCCGAAGCAAATGGGCATCCCGCCTTCGGCGGGATACATCAAGAGAGTATAATTTCCCCTGTCATTCTGAGTCCCGCCACAGGCGGGGAGAAGAATCTAAAATCAGATGCTCCGCTCAGCATGACAATTGTGTTTTTAATTCTTTAGGGACTATTTGAGAAACGGTCTCCACGGATACCATTGCATCGTGCTGGTTCATACCGCTTCTAGAAACAGGCGTTTGAAAGCTTCCTTTCTTTCCTTTCTTATTAGCATAATGATGGTGTCCCCTTCCCGGAATCTGGTATCGCCTCTGGGAATTATCACCTCATTTCCTCTCAAGCCAGCAATGATTATACAATCTTTGGGCAGTTGTTGGTCAAGTATGTCCGTTCTCCCGCCAAAGACGGGATCAGGATGAATCCGCATGACTGCTTGACAAAAAGGGTTTAATGGAAGTTTCGTGTTGGTAAAAAGGTTAGATTTAGTTGATAATATGCCATAGATTGGACCTAGAACTGAAAACGTTTTCAGTCCCGCCTTTGGCGGGATTATGGCAAAAAAAGCGATGTC
>Ga0315545_1000285_pt1 | contig 55774 bp, 45 predicted proteins | sample SalMarSW160210MG_FD_203096 | JGI IMG/M metagenome (GOLD analysis project Ga0315545, IMG submission 203096) | Salt marsh sediment microbial communities from the Plum Island Ecosystem LTER, Massachusetts, United States - Salt Marsh Sediment SW1602-10 ...
ACCTATATTTATGCTGTTCATTGGTTGCCTCCTTTCGGCTTGTTTATTTTGTTTTAATATAAGCAAAAGGAGGCAACTTTTCAAGCCCACCTATACTAACTATAATATAGCACTCTGAAAACTGAAAAACAGATTCCATTGCCATCCCAGATCGCAAGGTTCCTCGCAACCATATAGTAGAGGTCATTCTGAAAATAATCAACTAAAAAAACGGGCGCTGTCCCTACTTTCACATACTTTCACAGGTTCTACTAATGCCTATCTCTCTAAATAGCTTGGGGGTAAGGCAAGCCTTAGGTCTAAATCAGGGACTATCTTCTTGGCACCTTTTAAGATTCTCTCTACTTCTTCTTTCTTCCCGAGTTTTATTAGTTCTCTTATAAAAGTGGTCACTTCGGTATCGTAACTGAATAATATCTCAAGCCGCTTGTCATCCGACCAGTCATCGTACATCTTCTTAAATGGCTCATCTCTGAATAACTTGAATGCGTGTAGATATTCCCTCTTTGCAAATCGCCATTCACCTACTCGTAAAAATGCCTTCGCCTGAGCAAGATGTTCTTTGTATTTTTCATAATCGGTAGAAAAATAACAGTCAAAATAGAGTCTTTTCTCTTTTATATGAAGATAGTGAGAAGGTAACCTGAGAGCTTTTCGAACCCTCACGAGAAGATGAGCAAGGTTTGTTGAAGGACTCTCGCTACGTGGCCAGAAATTATCATATATTCTATCAAGAGGTATGCTTTTCTCTCTTGAAGAAGCGAGAAAGATTAAGAATGAAGCATCCTTTGGACTCACTTGCACTCTAATAGATTTCTGATTCTTGTAGACAATGATGTTGCCGAGAAATTTCACCGAATAGACCGGGATTTCTTTTCGGAATACCGGTAAATTGAGCATTGTCCGCGGAAGGCTGGTCGGTTTTCCTTTCTCAAGCAGCCCCGTGATTGCTTCTGGAAAGAAGAAGACATAACGATGAAGCAACCCTAAAAGACCTTTTTTCTCTGCATATTTCAGGGCCTTTACGTACTGCCCGTTTTTGAGAAGAAGTAAAAGCTTAATAGTGGGTAAGGACAGTTCGCATAATGGCTTGGAATCCTTACCGGGTGGTGCTTGAGATATAATGATATCGATGATTACTTTCACTTCTTGCAACCCGTTCTTCAGGAGGAAGGGGAGGAGTCCCTTAAGGCTACGTCTTGCCCTAACTTTTTCACCCAGACTACAATATGCACTCGCAATCGTAAAATAACAGCCAAATATACTGCCTTTTGCTTCTTCCTTTTCTATCGAAGCAAGAACCTCAGTAGCAAGTGATATTGCCCTATTGGGCATTCCTTTAATGAGAGACCACATAGATTGAATGCGAAGTATTTTAGAATGACTGCCCCAATGGTCTAACTCTTCATTTTTCAATACTTCGAGTGCCCTCTTGTATTCTCCCTTAACAATGAATGTATCAGCGAGGAGAGATTTGGTTATTTTCTTCTCCTTCCCACTCAAGCTATCTATTGATTTTAGATACCAAGACTTAGCTTCTCTGAAATCTTCCAGGTGCGCATATAGTTGTCCAAGGTCGCGCATAAAAAGAGGAGATATATGTTTCCGTCTTTTCAACAAAATACGGCAGGTTTTGGCTATGTCCGATGCCTTTCCTATTTTTAGAAGTCCTATATATGCAAAACCCTCTGAGAACAGGAGCAAAAGTCGTGGACCAAAGAGTGAATAGGAAAAATAATTTCCGTTTTCTTTGAGCATATTTTTTAATTCCTCTACTCTCTTTAACATCTTAAAGGGTTCACCATTCCATGACAATGCCATAGTCTCCACTAATCCCACGATCAAGGCTGAATAGTATAAGCTTCGGTGATGACACTCTTCATACAAATCCCCCAATCGCTCCAGATAAGAACCGACCGGAATCTTGCCGAATAAAAGACCTATTTTCTCGACCTGCCTTCGTATATCCAACATGGAATCAGGGATTTGAGGAAGAACTTCGTTCTCAGGAAGCGCAGGAATGGAATTCAATATCTCAGCCGATTTATCGACAGCCCCTTGATTAAACAACCGCTTTGCTAACTCATATTTCTTTTTTGCTTCTTTGGACCATGAACAATCGGTGAAACTACTGCCCATGTTTTTATGAGTGAACCCTGCATAACCATATCTCTTCCAGATTCCCCAGACCCCCTTAATGGAAATCCTGATACCCTCTTTTTCAAGGTGTTCTTTTGCCTGTCGTACGGTTAAACCAGGCTTATGCTCCTTCATGAGGACTATTCTTTCTTCTAAATCATGCTCCGTTCGGTTCCAGGGTCTTTTATAAGTAGATAAAAGCTCCTCTTCGCCGTGTTCCTTATATAATCTGACCCACCTGAAGATCGTGCAGCAGGCAATATGGAACTTCAAGGCAGTCTTTCTCAATGATATATCATTGTTAAGATAGTACTGCGTAGCCTTAAGTCGTAACGCCTGTCTGTTATTCATATGCGGAAACATTACAATAAAAACTGCATCCCTGTCAAGAGAAAAAACATACCCTCGGTAAATCCCGCAAAAAACAAAGATTACAAAATTACCTTGCTGCTCAGTATTGAACACAATTCAAGTTATAATAGTTACAACATTTTTTATAGAGGGGGTTGATCTTTGAGAACTTAATTGTGATTATATCGTCTTACTCAGGTACATATTAGGTCAAACGCCGCTGCGACTTTCCGCAATTGATACAAAGCATGCACTTCTTTTACCTGTGTAATCCGATGCGCCGTCTCATCCAGATAGCAAAGCAACACAAACAAACGGACATTAGAAAACGTGAAAAGTAAAAATTCTTCATCGGCAAAGGAGGTGATGAAAAAATAGTATGCGTGAAAAGTGTGGAAGATACGCACTGCCGAAATATCCTAACACGTACAAAAATTAGAAAGGAGGTAAAAATGGGTGGAAATAAATATTTACTAACAATAGCCATAGGGCTATTCATACCTATTGTACTATTAGCTCAATGGGAGCCGGATGTGCGGCTGACTGATGATCCTTTTGAGTCTCTGAGTTCTTTCAACAATGCTTGGTGTGTGGCATCTTCTGGTGCCAATGTCCATGTGGTATGGCATGACGGTCGTGACGGAAATACTGAGATTTACTACAAACATTCCACGGACAATGGTACAAACTGGGAAACAGATATGAGACTCACTGAAGAATCTTCCTGGTCGGAAAGACCTTCAGTAGCGGTTTCTGATTCAATTGTCCATGTGGTATGGTATGACGGTCGTCTTGGATCCCCCAGGATTTTTTACAAACGTTCTTTGGATAATGGCACAAACTGGGGACAGGATATAAGCCTCACTCCCACTGCTGGTGTGGCGTACCAACCTTCAGTGGCGGTTTCTGATTCAATTGTGCATGTTGTCTGGACGGACATGCGTGCTGGCCCTCAGATTTATTACACACGTTCTCTTGATAATGGAACAACCTGGGAGACAGATAGAATAATCACTCCTGCCGCCCCTCCAGCTGGAAAAAATCTCGCTTCAGTAGCGGTTTCTGATTCAATCGTTCATGTCGTCTGGATGGACATGCGTGCTGACCCTCAAGTTTATTACACACGTTCTTTGGATAATGGCACAACCTGGGAGGTAGATAGAAGTATCACCCCTGCTCCCTCGCAGTTTCCTTCGGTAGCGGTTTCCGATACAATTGTTCATGTTGTATACGCGGACTTTCGTTTTGGTTCCAGTCTTCCTAAGATTTATTACATACGTTCTTTGGATGATGGCACAACCTGGGAAATAGAAACAATGCTCGCTGACAGCTTTGCTTCTTGGTATCCTTCAGTAGCGGTTTCTGGCCCTTATGTGCATGCGGTCTGGCCGGACAGCCGTCACGGAGACCCTTCTGAGATTTACTACAAGCGCTCCATTGATAATGGCACAACCTGGGAATTGGATATGAGGCTTACTGACAACCCTTCTGAGTCGAGGGAGCCGTCAGTAGCGGTTTCCGATTCAATCGTTCATGTGGTCTGGCATGACGATCGTGATGGAAATTGGGAGATATATTACAAGCGCAATCCGACCGGTAATACAGGAATAATAGAACAAGAAAAAACTTTTGCGCCCCATCCTTACTCTTTTTTCGCTCCTTCATTTTTTAATGACCAAATTACAGTGAGATTTAACCGCTCGCTGGAAGGACCATTAAAGATCGCCCTCTACGATATCCGTGGTGCCTCAGTGTTTTCTGCGACCTATGGTTTTGTTCTTCCTTCATTAAGTTTAAGAGATACAAAGATTCTGCATCTTACTCCGGGAATATATTTTCTTTGCATTGACTTGAATAAACAGACTGAGACTCAGAAACTCATCAAGTTTAAGTAACAGGAGGATGGTAAAAAACAGGGACAGATCAGTAAACAATTGGAAAAATTGGAGTCAAATCTCAAGGGCGTGTTGCGCAAATCGAATTGAGGCATGTGGAATTCTAAAATGTCATTACGAGGAGCGCAGCGACGAAGTAATCTCATGAAATATAATGAGATTGCCACACACCGATCATTACAATTCTTAATGGTCAGGACTCGCAATGACAAAATGGGATTTCGGCAACACACCCTCAACATTCAACATTTGAACATATCACTCTCTGTAATTGCTAAGCTTATGTGCTTATCTATTCGGTTGACCATGAAAAATTATCGAGTATAATCGTTCGATAGCAGGGGAATTGACAGTAAATAAGAAAGATGTAGAGAAATATTTAGGCAAATGGCAAAGCAAACTCCAACTTCAAGACTGGGACATTAAAATTAAGATAATACGAACACGGTGGCGCAAATCAGGTGATATAAGGGCTGATTTGCAAAGATAAAAAGGATATAATTACTCTTCGGTCAAATAATGAGATTGGATCTTTTTTGAAAAATCTACAAAAAACAATCAGGGAAAAGTAGTATGCGTTTAGATTGGGAACGTTTTTTCGGCACTTTCCTGGATATGATAATAATCCCATCGACACTTTATTAGTCTTAAAAAATACGCCAGTCAACATGGAAACCGCAAAATACTCTTGTAAAGTAATAGTTCTTGACATATACAATACAGCTTGTATAATTAATTATACTAAAACAGGAAGGGGGCTATTATGTACTTCCGATATATATCTAGACAATACCGGTGCTTTTTATATGGGTTTTTGATCGGGGTTTCCCTTATGTCTATACGTGCCCATGCTCAAGTTGTTGAACAAACCATATCCGTACCGGATTCGCTTTCAGGAGTAATACGACCGCAGGCCTTCGCCCACAACACTACTAATGACAAGATTTACGTAGGTGGAGAACATGGCGAGAATGTTATTGTGATCAACGGTGCAACACAAGAAAAGATCGGCAAAGTACGGGTTGGCTCAGGGGTAAGTGCATTGTGTTTCAATGGGATTGAGAATAAGATTTATTGTTCCAATTACGACGATAACACTGTGACAGTGATAAACAGCACAACCGATGAGGTCATTACCACTTTTTTAGTAGGAAATAAACCGAACGCTCTGACCTGCAACTATACGAACAACAAGGTCTATGTTGCTAATCAGATGAGTGCCAGTGTGACAGTTATTGACTGCACGAGTGATACCGTCGTGACAACGATTTCAACGGGTGATTCTGCTCTTGCCTTGATATATAATCCATTATATAATAAAATTTATTGTGCGCAGTATAATCAAAATTATCAGGGCAGTGTGGCTGTAATCGACGGTGGTGCAGATACTGTCATCACGACATTATCTGTCGGCAATTACCCGTGTTATTTGCTTTATAACCAGGTCAATACAGATATCTATTGTGCAAACTTACATAGCGATAATCTAACTGTTATTGGCGGTGAAACAAACCAGATAATCACTACGATAGACGTACAGGGGTGGAACCCACACCGTCTTGTGCTGAATCCGGGAACTAACACTATCTACTGTGCAAACTGGGATAGTTACAATGTCAGCGTGATCGACTGTGCAACGAATACACTGAGTACGACAATACAGGTAGGAGGATATCCGTATGCACTTGCATACAACAATACAGATAATAAAGTATACAGCGCGAACGCAGAAACGCATGATGTCACGGTAATTGATGCTGCAACAAACGGCATAATCACAACCGTATCTGCAGGTCATACACCGTATGCATTGGCGTACAGCCCGTCTAGCAATAAGATATATTGCGCGAACTGGGAAAGCCATACCATCACGCTCATTGACGGCACGTCCAACACGGTAACAGGTGATATTCTGTTGGGTTGTGAAGCGTGGGTTCTCGGGTATAATCCAGAAGACAACAAGATCTATTGTCCGAACCGCTACGGCAAGACACTCACGGTCATCAGTACGCTGAATAATTCTGTAGTCGCACAGGTTGAGGTCGGTCAAAATCCAAGTGCAATCGTTCACAATACTACAAACAATAAAGTGTACTGCACAAACAGCGCGAGTAATACTGTTACTGTAATTGATGCCGTAACAAATGCAGTGATAACCACGATTCCGGTAGGAACTCAACCGGAGTATCTTGCTTATAATCCAAACGATAACAAGGTATACTGCTCAAATGTTATGTCTCACAGCGTAACGGTCATCGATGGTGCGACTGATTATATCATAGTGACCATACCAATAGGAGGACAGTATTCTCTTGCCAAGAATCTATGTTATAACCCAACCAGTAATAAAGTGTATTGTCTACAAAGCACTGGTGACGATGTGATTATCATTGACGGCACGACCAATAGCATACTGGCGACATTGCCTGTATGTGACTGGCCCTATGATATAGTCCACAATACCGTGAATAATAAAATCTATATTGCCGGGCATCTGTCCAATGATGTGACAATTGTTGACGGCACAAACGACGTTGTTATTGGCACCGTACCAGCAGGAGACATGCCACACGACCTTGCATACAGCTGTTATTCAAACAAAATATATTGTGCAAACTACTATGACAACACAGTTAGTGTGATTGATGGATATGGTGACTCGCTGATAACTACAATCGTTGTGGGTGGAAATCCGAACGCCTTAGCCTATGACTCGCTAAACAACCGTATCTATTGTGCTAACCGCGGGACCAATGATGTTTGCTACATTAACTGCATAACGAATCTTGTTGAAGCAACACGCCCTGTGGGAGCCAGCCCGGTTGCCTGCGTCTGGACCAATATATTTAGCCGGGCATATGTATCGAATGCCAACAGTTCGACTGTCACAGTTCTTCGCAATGATGTCGGAGTCACGGAGAACATTTTACGAAACATCTATCCCGATTACGTATTGCCGACCATTCTCGCAGGACCGCTCAATATCACCGCTGGTATTGCATACAAGGTGTATGATATCATGGGTCGACAGGTAAACGCACGTCAATTAAGACCAGGGGTTTATTTCGTTGAACTGGAAGGAAAGTCAGTTACTAAAATTATTAAAATCAAATAATATCACTGGGGTAACGGGGTGAGCTGGAAATTGCAATTTAGAAAAATGATTTATTAGAATGATACCACACCATCACAACCGACCCTGTTCCTCTTTACTTTTTCTTACTCAATGTGAATTACCTTGGAATACTCTTCTGATAACTTGGTTTTGATTCGCAAAAAATAGACCCCCTGGGATAAACCGCCCGGTTTCCAGCGATATTCTCCTCCGTCACATCCGAACTTTCCGACCAACCTACCGGTAAGTGAATAAAGACAAACCTCAAAAGGAACCTTTGAGTTAAAAAATATCGATTCACGGAATAGACTCGGTGAATGTTTAACCTTTGATAAAACCGGAGAGTTGTGTTTTTCCTCCCCTATCGATGATATATCCGTAAAAGCTGCATAGATATTCCAGTAATTATTCCTGTCCGATGTCCAGGCTAACCATATACCCGATGAATCGCCGATAATAGAGGGGTCTATATCAGAACCTGTATCGGCTGTCACCTGCTGGGGTGAGTTCCACCCGCCATCATAGTAAGAAGAGTATATGTTCCAGTCACCATCCCTGTTAGACATCCAACAGAGCCAGGGATTACCCAACTTATCCACTGTAATCGAGGTTAGCATGTCGTCTTCTAAATTGCTTGTAACGGCTTGTGGTGTAAGCCAGTCGCTTCCATTGTAGTAAGAATAGTAAATATTTGCATAACCGTCCATCCACCGATGCCACACAAGCCAGATGCGGTTCAAACTATCCACCGCAGCCTGAACCGACATATTATCCGTTTTGCTCGTATCCACGGCAAAAACATTCTGCCAGTTTCCATCGTATCTCCTGCCGAATATATGATAGTGACCATCGGGATTACTCGACCAGAAAGCCCAGACATCGTTGTTTCTGTCAACGACAACCGCCGGATCGGTTTCATCCTCGGGTGTCTGGGTTAGGGCGTAGGAATTTATCCAGCTACCTCCGGATGTTTCATTTGAAACATAAATATTTGCGTTTCCATCACGAAAACTCTTGAACGTTAGCCAGACCTTATCATCACTACCTGCGGCAAGCGCAGGTTGAACATCGTGCCATCCGCCAAGAGGTTGAACATATTGCGGGGATGACCAGGAATCATTATAGTAATAACAACTATAAACATTGAAATGGTCATAACCCTGGTTGTAGTCCCGAAAGCTTTGCCACGTAACCCAGAGTCTGCCTGAATTATCGGTTGTTACAGCGGGGAAAAAATCATAGTACTCGTGCCAGCCAACGGATTCAGGTTCAGAAAAACCAGAACCGTTGAAGAAAGCACCGTATGTGTCCGAACGCACAATTCTACCAGAATCCCAGAATATCCACAACTTATTCTGTGAATTACCTGTGACAGGATGACCATTCACAAACAGACTATTTTCAACCTGATATGTTGTCCAATCAAAAGATGTATTTCCCGAATAAACGGGTATTCCCTTTTCTTCCTGAGCTAAAGTATGGTCAAGTACCTTGAGAGAAGGGTCGCCAAGAATAAGTGTACCCATAAACCAGTCGTAATTAGCACGGTGCCATTTCTTAAACGCATCTCCGAAGGTCGAATCATTACCTAATGCCTGATATAGACCCGAAAGGTTGTTTATACCATACATCAGCGAACTGCTTGCCATAACAACCTGACTGTATGCTCTTGAAAACAGGTACCAATTTGCCAGATTGTTCGTTTCCGTATATCTCCCTGCCATACACGAATTGAGGAAATAGAAAAATCCTTCTGGCTCGAGAAAGGGAATCTCAAAACTAAAAACCGAACCTCCTCCTGGTTGTTCATTCTGCAGGAAAAAGGTATGAGCCCAGCAGGATGAATGGGCAATGAGATGGACAAACTGAAATTGTTGCTTAATCCGATTTTTGTAATCATATGCAGTCGTCGTATTCTCATCATTTACAACTGTGACATCATTATACAGATAACCCATTCCGTGGTCATTAGGATACCATATTACTTCATTGTAAACCAGTCCCTTGTTTGGTAATGTAAGTCCACCTGTTCTATACCGATGATTTCTATCAAAGTAATCAGTGATTAACCTTGCCTCATTGTCGTATGTAAGACGAGATGTAAACAGCCTTCCCACCCAGATGTCCGGTAGAACATCACCGCTTCCCGCACTGTGATAGTCAAAAAGACCATTACTATTATTGTCAATCCAATTACCGTCTAAATCTGTAAAAAAGAAATCGATAGGATAGTCCTCACCGTATGAGCTTTGCTCCCACCAGGCAATGGGTAGATCTCCAACGAGTAAAGCACCAATCAAACCATTTGACATTTCTGCCTTCAACAAATTTCTTATATCATCCGGAGTTCCACCAAGTGCGGTAATAACCTTCGTTATATAACCTGCATTCGTGAGGTCTTGAACATACTGGTCAATCGAGACCTCGATTTCCGGATAAAGACTATCGTTAACCAGAACAACAATAAGTTCCTCTCTATTAGATTCTGCACATTTAACAATTCGATAATTGAATTCCACTCTCTCACAGGTTGATATATATTCTTGATAGCTTTCAGGCATTCTGTTAAGCGGGTCTGTATACTCGAGAGGTTTTAACGCATTAAACAAAATAAACACCAATATTAGTTTCACATTGAAAATTTACCATTAAAACGAACACCTGTCAAGGAAAAAGGTGAAACCTTTTGGTCTTCATTTCGTAGAATAGATAGTAAATAGAGAACAAAGAGAATAAAAGATAAGAAAAAGGAGGTAAGAAAATGAGAGGAAAGAAAACATTGCTGAAAGTAAACAGGGACTCGTCTGGTAATCTGCTGGTAAAAGTTTCAAGTATTACTCTGTAAGAGAAGAGTTTCAAGGATGAAAAAGCGGGGTGAAAGCCCCGTTTTTTTTATCCTTGTGGATACTATCGGTTGTTCCATTTTACACCGCAGATGTACTGTCTGTAAAAGGTTTTTTTTTGACATTTACCTAAATTGGGTGTAATATCGTTCAATCCCCTTTTACAAATGGGGACTCGAAGAGAGTAAAACTTATAGCGATTAAAAACCTATTACAAAAGTGGATAATCAAATGAAATTCTCTACTGACATTGAAACTCTTAAGAGTGAAGTGGAAATTACTTTCTACAAGAGCAGTGGGCCTGGTGGGCAGAGGAAAAACAAGAGGGAAACTGCTGTGCGGCTCTTTCATCCCCCATCGGGTATCACGCTTATTGCCACAGAGCACCGCTCTCAGGCAAAGAATCGAGAATTGGCATTCAAAACTCTACAATCAAGATTGAAAAAGTTGAACCGGAAAAAGAAACTAAGGAAAACCACTAAAATACCGAAATCGGTTAAGGAAAAAATCCTAAAAAATAAGAAAAAACAGGCAACAATAAAAAAATTAAGGAAAAAGATTCATAATTCCAGTGAGGAATATCCAGACTGAAGTCTAAGTTATTCAGATTGCACAGGCTGATTTTTTCTTTTTCTCTCCAGAAACTTCCTGATTCCCAAATGGTTAAGGCTTATCGTGACATTATCTCTAATTCTCTCTAAGTCTGGACCAGGACTAAAAAGCGTGACTGAATCCCCGTAATTTGTGTATTGCAATAACTTTCCCGTATTGAAGTCAACAAGCATCGATTCTGCAATCTCACTCAAATTCTGTGGGAAACGTCCTCTTCTGAGTTTGTATGTTTCTATCTGACTTGAAGCAATTGCAATCCTGAGTTTCGTTATGTACACAAATTTTCTTTTAAGCATATTTTCGTAATTCGGGGCAGTAATACGGAAGAAAAAATTACGCCTCTTAAAGTCTTCTATTCCTTTATTTAGGGCATCCACCTCCTGCTTCTTTGATGTGTTATCCTTTTTACCTTCCAGTATATCTCTTTCTGTCTTTTCCAGGTCACTACTAAAAGCTTCCATAAATGCTAAAGATTTATAGATAGACCTGTAAGGTGAGAAGAAACTGCGCCAACATAGAAGACGTAATAGAAACATCCTTACAAATCCACCACCAGATTCTCTGTTACCCCAGATAGCTGCTAACATCACTTCTTTTCCGGCATTCGCTTCAAGAGACAGTTGAGAAAGCTTGACTTCCGAACTAAACGCATAGGCAAGCATGGGCCAGTGTTTCTCCAAATCATCAAGAAATTCAGAGATATTCTCCAGTTGTCCTTCATCAAAGGTTCCTGACGCAATCCCCATTTCAAGAATCTTCAATGCTCTATCAACAATGATTGTACCCGTTATTTGGTCAAGCAGCATTGGAGCACCGGTTGCCACATGTTTTCCAAAAGTCATGACACTGAAAAGTTCGTCAAGCGCCACATCCCCTCTTCCGCTCTCCAGGTCATACAGGGATTTTGAGGCTACAAGTTCTGCAGCTTTCCGAAAACTTGTAAAATCCGGAAATTCAATTAGAATACCCTTTTCGTAATTATAGGGATAATAGTAGTAGTCTTGTTTAGCACCTTCCTCGATTTTCTCAACTACATCTAAATTATCAAGAATTGCCTTCATAACCGCAGGCGTTATCTCTATTATGCCGTCAAGATACTTCGAAAGTATTTTTGTGGACTCAACTGCTTTGCATTTTTTGACAGCTTCGGAGTAGTAATCCCAGGCATTTCCAGGGTCATCTCTTTTCAAACTGACAAAATACAACCGCGCTTCATCTGCCGCTTTCTTGATTGCCGGTTTGCTAATCAAATCTGTAACCCAGCCAATGACAAATACCAGCAAAATCAGAACCAGAAGCGAAGCAATTATGCCGATTATTATCTTAAAAGTCTTACTGAATCTTCGGTGCATTTTTACCTCCCGCAGAAAAATTGTTTTGGTTTATTCACATTTTTAGAAGTATACATCACTCAATTGTGAATGTCAAGCCAAAAACACCCGCACTGCATTGTAAACCAACGCTGCGCTGGAAAAACCAAGGCAGACCACAGAACTAAGACAATAGACCGAAGACCAATAAAGGCGAAAAACAAGATGTTGAATTAGTTTAATTAGTTCAATTGGTTAAAACCTTGAAACAAATGTTTTCTCTGTGTACTCTGTGTCTCTGTGGTGAAATTTGTAGCGAAAATAAGAAATTAGAAATTACGAAAATAGCACAAAAGAGAAGGACGAAATTGCGAAATTAGAAATTACGAAAATAGCACAAAAGAGAAGGACGAAATTGCGAAATTGGAAATTACGAAAATAGCACAAAAGAGAAGGACGAAATTGCGAAATTGGAAATTACGAAAATAGCACAAAAGAGAAGGACGAAATTGCGAAATTGGAAATTACGAAAATAGCACAAAAGAGAAGGACGAAATTGCGAAATTGGAAATTACGAAAATAAGAAAGACAGACATGAGACAAAAGACTGAAGACACAGACCGGAAAATCCGAAAACAGGGAATAATTTCAGAATTCCAGTGTAAATAAGTATAGAAAGAAAAAGGAGGTATTATGAAAAGGTTGGTTCTAACGACTGTAGCAATTCTGGCAACATTCAATTTCGCAGCATTCAAAAAGCACAGTCCCGAAGATAATATCAGGAGAACAGTCAAGAACATATCCGTTTGTAATCCCATTCACTACAAGAACTTGACAATTTTCCCTCTCGCAATGTCAAGGGGGCGTGATTCAAAATCAATCATTACTCTTGATAGAGCACTTGACAAGAATTACATTGAGATAATTGAAAAAGAATCAGGTGATGTAAATACTGTGCTTCTTGTCAATAAGTCAAAATACTATGTCTTTATACTCTCAGGTGAGGTCATAAAAGGATGTAAACAGGACCGAATGGTTAGCGAGGACTGCTTAATTCCTCCTAACAGCGGCAAAATTCACCTTTCCGTCTACTGCACGGAACATGGAAGATGGACTGCACAATCAAAAAAATTCGGAGCAGCCAAGATGGCAATCAGCCCAAAAATGAGAGGCGTTGCAAAAGAATCACAAAGCCAGAGCGAGGTCTGGGCTCAGGTTGAAGAAAAAAGGGACGAAGTCGGGGCTGCCTCATCACCTACATCAAGGTATATGGATATCGTAGAAGACAAGGAAGTTGCAGGAAAACTTAAATCTTATGTTGATAAATTTTCGAACATACCAAATGTCAGCGGATGGAATACTATTGGAGTCCTTGCAGCAGTGGGAGATGAAATAATAGTTGTTGACCTGTTTTCGAACCATAAGTTATTCAAGAGCCTCTGGGAAAAATTAGTAAAATCTTATGCCCTCGATGCAATTCACAAATCACCCGAAGGTAAACTCTCAAAAAACAATGTAATGGATTTCATAAGGGAACTCAACGATGCAGACCTTGAGTCCAGAAATACCGATGGAACCGGTGATGCCTATACGGTCGATGGAGATTGCAGCTTTGGAACAACACTTATCTTCGATGGTAAAATAGTGCATCTTGACCTATTTCCAAGACAAGAAACACAACATCCTAAGAGAATTCCGTTGCTCGATATCAGACGAGAAGGCGGACGGTAGCTGAGAGCAACAGTGGCAATAGAGACATCAGACATAAGACCGCAGAGCTGACACCGAATACCTGAAGGACGAAATTGCGAAATTCGAAATTACGAAAATAGCACAAAACAGAAGGACGAAATTGCGAAATTAGAAATTAGAAAATAATAGACTACAGCAAAGAAATTGTCACTCACGCAAAAGCATATCATACCCGCCTTTTTTGTCACTCCTGCGAAAGCAGGAGTCCAAAGGGGTAAACTCCAACAGGTATCCAGAATGAAAAAGGCAATAGATTCCTGCTGCTGCAGTAATGACAGTACAAACACGAGATATGAGACCCAACTCCTGAAGGCAGAGCACAAGCAACAAGAACATAAGAAACGCAGATTAGAAAAAATGGTAGTTATGCAACGATCTAACGACATTAACGAACGAAACGACCTAAACGACTCGAAGATTCAAACGATGTTAACGAACAAAACGCTCTAAACACAATTACTAGTTACCTAATTACTTAATTACAATGGGTGGCATCACGAAGGTCCAAACGATATAAATCGAATACTTGGCATCGTAAACTCCCAGAACAAAAATCCAAAAAACAAAGTTTTTTGTTGACAAAAGGACAAAGTAGTTATACATTTCCAAAACATTTAGAAGATGGATAGACAAAACAGGAGGCTTTTATGCTGTTAAGCGATTATGTAAAGAAAGAGAATATAATTTCGGAACTCCAAGGGGCGGAGAAGAACTCCATTATAACAGAGATGGGCAATCTCCTCGCCCGGAGTGGAGCTGTAACCGATAAGGATGCTTTCATACAGGCAATAATAGTTAGAGAGGAAATCGAAAGCACAGCAGTAGGAGAGGGTATCGCTATTCCGCATACACGGGGTCAATTTTGCAAACAACTCTCCGTGTCAATCGGTAGAAGTAAGAATGGTGTCGATTTTGGTGCCCTTGACTCAAAACTTGTGTATCTAATCTTTATGATTGCGGCACCCGAAGAAGCAAACAAACAGTATCTTCAGGTAATAGCAAAAATTGCAAGATTCTTAAGACATCCTGACAACAAGCAGGCAATGATGGATGCAGATGATGCTGCTCGTATTTTTGATGTTATAGTGGACTTCGACTCGAAATTCCCTGGTGTGGAAACCGTTAAAACAAAAGACGGAAGGGTAATACATAAGGAGATGTAGCGAAGGATAGTTCTTCGGCAAGCTCAGAACGGAGATTGAGTGCTTTCATTTCATTCAGCACGGGATTGGTGCCTGTAGCACGGTTTGAGTCCCTGCGGGACGGTCTAACAAATAAACAGAGTATCGGGGAAACAGCAAGACAGACCACAGACCGAAGACAAGAGATCGAATAACTGAAAGACGAAATTGCGAAAATGAGAAAGGCAGAAAAGGCGTGTATATTCATAGTATATTTAGTTGTATATTTGTAGTGTATTTATTGTTTACAACTAATAACGCATGGCAAATACACACCGAAGCGAATTTACAGCGCAGGCCAATAACCATTGACTAATAATTGAGACCATTGACCAATAACTGATGACTAATGGCCGATGACCAATAACGAATGACCAATTGCAAACCTAATAAATCCGAAAAAAACTCATATTTTTCTTGACTTTTCCCTAATATTTTTCTATACTGCAAATAATGAGCGAAGGGCGATTAGCTCAGTTGGTTAGAGCGCTTGCTCGACATGCAAGAGGCCAGCCGTTCAAGTCGGCTATCGCCCACCATTGCGAAACATAATAGGCAGAAATCCTATGAAACCGCAAAGAGAGATGAGGGAAGAATGATGAGCGTATCGGAGAACTGGAGTGTCGGTGTTTCGGAGATTGAACGCTAACGCTGTGAAACAAGCGCAATGCTGTAATAGGTAATTTAGTAACCGGTAACTAAGTAATTAATGTATCAATGACAAATCAGATTGCTTAGGAAGAAATATGGACAAATGCTCGCAGTAACAAACGTGCCAAAGAAACCAAATGAGCTAAAGAAGTAAGGGCACTGTATCAACGGATTAAAGGAAATTTTTCTGTGTAAATCTGAGATTTTGAAGACAGGATGCAGCATTGTGAAATACAAAAATAAATAATTGAAGCATCGAAAATATGAACTTAGAGAATTATCATTTTAAAAGAGATATTAATGAAAATAAAAATAGAAATAGATGGTATAAAGGAATTGGATTTTCCAAAGGGTTCTACTGCCTTAGAGATACTCTTCGGTCTAAATTCTAAAGATAATAAACGACCGATAGCTGCCAAATTCAACGGTATTCTTATTGATCTTAATTCACCAGTGCAAACTGATGGCAATTTGAAACCCATTTTTTTTAATGATGAAGAAGGCAAGAGCATATACTGGCATTCGTCGTCCCATATCATGGCACAAGCAGTAGAACGATTGTTTCCTGACGCTAAACTTGGTATTGGTCCCGCAATATCAGATGGGTTCTACTACGATTTCCTTACAAAAGAGACTTTCACACCAGATGAGCTAATTGCAGTAGAAAAGGAGATGCAGAAGATAATCGACCAGGATATAAAATTCGAGAGAAATGAAATCTCGAGACAGGAAGCAATTTCCATATTCCAGAAAAAGGATGAAAAGTTCAAGGTTGAACTACTCAATGAAATAGAAGGAGCGGTTTCGCTATATGAGAATGCGGAATTCAGCGACCTCTGCAAAGGTCCCCATATTCCCAGTACTGGATATATCGGAGCATTCAAACTACTTTCTGTTTCAGGCAGTTACTGGAAGGGCGATGAAAAGAGGGAAAACCTACAGCGTATCTACGGAATTTCATTCGAAAAAAAACAGGAACTTGACGAATACCTCAAAAAACTGGAAGAAGCAAAGGAAAGAGACCACAGAAAGATTGGAAAAGAACTTGACCTGTTCTCCTTTAACGAAAGTGCCGGCTCCGGACTTGTTCTCTGGCACCCAAAAGGAGCAACGCTGAGAAGAATAATCGAGGACTTCTGGAAGCAAGAACATTTGAAGAATGGTTACAAACTTGTAGTTACTCCTCACATTGCAAAAGCGGGATTATGGAAAACCTCCGGTCATTATGATTACTACATTGAAAATATGTATACATTTTTCAAAAATGACGAAGAATTCGTTGTGAAACCCATGAACTGCCCCGGACACATTCTTATCTATCAATCGAAAATCCGCAGTTACCGGGACCTGCCAATTCGGTATGCAGAACTCGGAACCGTTGTTAGAGACGAACTCTCTGGTGTTCTTCACGGTCTGCTGAGAGCCCGAGAGTTCACGGTTGACGATGGACATATTTTTTGCACAGATGAACAAATGGACGATGAAATACTGGGAGTTCTCAGATTTGCAAGAAGTATGCTGAGAACCTTCGGTTTCCATGATCTTCGTTATGAACTCAGCGTTCGCGACCCTAAGAATACAGATAAATATGCAGGAATGGATAACGACTGGGATAAGGCAGAATTATCCCTGACCAAGGCTCTGGAAGCAGAGAAGGTTGATTACAAAAGGATGGAAGGAGAGGCTGTTTTCTATGGACCAAAAATCGACATAAAATTCTTTGATGCTATCGGAAGAAATGTGCAGGGACCTACAATCCAGTTCGATTTCAACCTTCCTGCACGATTTGATATTAACTATATAGGGAAAGATGGAAATCCACATAATGTGTATATAGTTCATAGGGCACTTCTTGGTTCTATAGAAAGATTCGTCGCTGTTTTGATTGAAAACTATAAGGGACACTTCCCGGTGTGGCTCTCTCCAATTCAGGTGAAGATTATGACAATTACCGAGAAATTCGTTTCCTACGCCCGAAAAGTAACTGACACCCTGAAATCAAATTTAATTAGGTGTGAACTTGATACAAGAAACGAAAAGATAAACCTTAAAATAAGAGAAGCAGAAAAAGACAAAATTCCATACATGCTAATCGTCGGCGGGAGAGAAGAGAAGGACAATACGGTTTCCGTTAGACAAAGACATGGAAAGGATCGCGGAACTATGTCGATAGAGACGCTTATTTCTGAAATTCGCGAGTTAGTAGAGCAAAAATCAAATCATAAAGGAGGTGTTGACTATTAAATATAAAAGAGAAAAAAAGACACCAATAAACTATAGAATTAGAGCAAAAACCGTGATGGTTATTGACGAAAAAAAGGGGAACTTAGGGGTTATGCCAAGGGATAACGCAATAAAAATAGCAAAGGAAAGAGGACTGGACCTGGTTGTTGTAAGCTCAGACCATCAACCTCCAGTATGCAAAATCATTGATTTTGGGAAACAGCTTTACATAAAACACAAACAACAAAGGCTTGCAAAGAAAAAACAGAAAGTCGTACAGATAAAGGAATTAAAATTTGGTCCGAAAATCAGTGAAAATGACTATGGTGTCAAACTGAGACACGCACGGGAATTCTTGACAGAAGATAAGAAAGTAAAACTTACGGTCAAGTTCAGGGGAAGGGAGATTATTTACGCAAACAAAGGCATTCAGCTTCTGAATAAGATGGCTCAGGAATTGTCTGAAATTTCAATCCGGGAGAGAGAGCCTTTTCGTATTGGAAAGTTCATATCCTTAATGCTTGCGCCAAAGCATACTACTAAACAGAGAGGAGGCGCTGTTGCCAAAAATAAAGACAAAAAGGTCAGCGAAGAAAAGATTCAAGAAAACCAGTAGTGGTGAGTATAAAAGGTCAAAAGCGAATAAAAGCCACCTGTTGACAAAGAAGAAAAAGAAGAGAAAGAAAAATCTGGCAAAATCGACCCTGGTAAGTCCAAGAGACAAGAAAAAGATAAAGAGACTTTTGCCGTAATGTGGAAAGGAATTAAACATGCCAAGAGTTCGCTCAAAAACCGTTAGAAAGGCTAAACACAAAAGATGGTTAAAACAAGCCAAAGGGTTCTGGGGTAAAAGAAAAAATCTCTACAGCGTCGCAAGGGTCGCTTCAATGAAGGCTCTTTCATACGCAACAAGAGATCGAAAGGTAAAAAAACGTTCGTTTAGAAGACTGTGGATAGTAAGAATAACTGCAGCCTGCCACAACAATGGAATCAGTTATAGCAAGTTTTTAAACAACCTTAAGAAAAATAGCATCTCACTCAACAGAAAATCTCTTGCTGAAATCGCTGCTCACGACACTACAGCCTTTAAACTGCTCGTCAAGGAAACGACAAACCCATAGCCGGTAAAGCTATGTTAGTATGAGAAAAGCGATGAGTTGAATGATGAATACGGAAAAAGATATCAAAATACTGAAGAACCTTATATTGGATGAGTTGTCTGCTGCAACTTCAGAAAAGCAAGTTGAAACGCTGAAAACCAAATACCTTGGTAGAAAAGGTGTAATAACCCAAAAACTAAAGGAAATTAAGGACATTAAGATAGAAGAAAGACCTATCTATGGGAAATCATTGAACACGCTAAAAAAATTCTGTGAGCAAGAAATAGCAAAAAAGCTAAAAGAGGTAACGGCAAAACTTGAGAACAAGACGGAATTCTTCGATTGGACAATGCCCGGTGAACGCAAATGGATAGGCCACACGCATCCTTTAACTCAAACAATGGATGAAGTTATAGAAGTATTTTTGAGGATGGGCTTCTCCGTTGAATACGGACCTGATGTCGAGACAGACTTTTACAATTTCGAAGCACTAAATATGCCCAGAGACCATCCATCGAGAGATATACAGGATACTTTCTATATCGAAAATGATCTGCTGTTAAGAACACAAACTTCACCTGTACAAATACGGATTATGGAAAGTAGTAAACCACCAATCAGAATAATATCACCAGGAAGATGCTACAGAGTTGATGCTTTCGATGCCTCTCACTCACCGGTTTTTCATCAAATAGAGGGGCTTTATGTCGACGAGGGTGTATCCCTAAAAGACCTCATGTCAACTCTCACGACCTTTGCAAAGGCAACTTACGGCACATCTACGAAGACTAAGTTTGTTCCGCACTATTTTCCATTTACCGAGCCTAGCGCCGAAATGAATGTTTCCTGCCCCTTTTGCAAAGGAAAGGGTTGCAGTACCTGTAAACATACCGGATGGATCGAAATTCTTGGATGTGGAATGGTTCACCCAGAGGTGTTTAAGCATTCAGGTATTGACGAAAATAAATACACCGGTTTTGCATTCGGAATGGGAATAGATAGAATTTGTATGATAAAAAACGGAATTAAGGATATGAGACTGTTGTTTGAGAATGACATCCGTTTTCTCGAACAGTTTTAAACTGTAATGAGATGAAAATAAGTGTAGAATGGTTGAACGATTTCATTGATGTCGATATAGGTATCGAAGAGCTTTCCGAACGACTCACTAAACAGGGACTTGCCGTCGAAGGAGTCGAGCAAATCGGTGATGATTATGTGCTGGACCTTGAAATAACCCCGAATAGACCCGACCTTCTTTCTGTGTTTGGAATTGCAAGAGAAGTGAAGGCAATGCTTGGCAAAAACCTTAAGCAGAATCCTTTTAACCTGCAAACTGAGCACCTTAAAGACAATTGTGGTGTTTATATCGAGATCGAAAATTCTGCAGACTGCCCGAGATATACCGGTTCATTGATGGAAAACATCACAGTGGGATATTCACCAGAGTGGATGCAAAAAAGACTCGAATTAAGCGGAATTCGTTCACTCAATAATGTTGTGGATGTGACAAATTATGTACTTCTTGAGATGGGGCATCCGCTGCATGCATTCGATGCAGAGTTTATAAAGGGAGAAAAAATAGTCGTTAGACGTGCGAGGAGTAATGAAAGTATCGTTACACTCGATGGAATTACTCGCAAGCTTGATGATAGTCTTCTAATGATTGCAGATAAAGAGAGACCAATTGCAATAGCTGGGATAATGGGTGCAGAAAACAGCGAAATTAATCAAAATACCAGTAACATCTTCATTGAGAGTGCATATTTCAATCCAGCATTGATAAGAAAGGGAGCAAAAAAGTTAAGGCTCTCCACTGAATCCTCTTTTAGATTCGAAAGAAAGGCAGATATAAATGCACTAATACCCGCACTCATAAGAGCAAATAAACTTATCGAAGAATTTTGCAATGGAAAACCAAAGGGAGGAATTACTGACATATATGAAGGAAAAACAGAAAAAAGATGTAAAGTAAGCTTTTCTATAGGATGGCTGAACTCTTTTCTTGGTTCACAACTGAAAAAAGAGCAAATAATGCAGCCATTGGAAAACCTGGACCTCAAATTAACAGGAGAAGACCCGATAGAAGTTAGTGCACCATCATTTAGAAGGGACATTGAAATCAAGGAAGACATAGCTGAAGAGGTAATCAGAATGGTTGGTTTTGATAAGATCCCGGGCGAAAACAAAATCACATTCGAAAATGTTGGAACAATCCCGGAAAAAAACCTGAAATTCAGAAAAATCAGACGCTGCCTTATTTCTCTAGGATACAGCGAGACCGTGAATATCAGTTTCGTTTCACTCGATGAAGTCAACAGACTTAATCTCGAATTAGAGCCTTTGGCAATTAGAAATCCGATAACCACGAATCTTACACACCTTAGACCAACTCTGCTTATAGGACTTCTTGAAACAGTTAAAAGAAATTTGAATGCAGGAATTCGAGACTTAAGGCTTTTCGAGATAGGAAATGTCTTCACTCGCAGTAACTCCGGAAATGGGATAGATGAACCACCGTATGTCGCCGGTATCGCATCCGGAAAAATCAAGCGTAGTGGGTGGCGCGGTGATAATAGACCTATCGATTACTACGACCTTAAAGGTGATGTTGAAAACCTGTTCCATCTTTTGAAAATAAGAGAGCTAAGCCTGGAGCAAAAATATGCAAACCTTCCTTTTCTTGACGGAACCGTTCTGAAAAATGATAACGAGAAAATTGGATTTTTTGGTTCAATAAAGACAACTGTAACCGATTACTTTGACATAGCACCGGAGTTATTTGCATTCGAAATTAACCTTAGGAATATCCTTAAACATTTTTCTTTTGATACCAAATTCGCCGATTTTCCGAAATATCCTGCACTGCTCAGGGATATCTGTTTGACGGTTCCAAACGAAGTTACTCATCAGAACATAGTTAATGTTGTGAAAAAAAGCGCCAGGGGAATGATCGAAAAAGTCCATCTTTTTGACACATATAACAATGAAAAACTCCAAACTGGAACAAGAAGTTTGACCTATGCTCTTTCCTTCCGCAAAGCGAACAGAACACTAAATGATGAATTGGTAAATCAAAAAATGCAGGAAATACTCGAAGCACTTCGAACCAAGTTAGGGATCAAACTAAGAGGAGAGGAATAGAATGACTCACCTTGAAGGCAAAAATTCAAACTGGGAAAAGCTACAGGTAAAAATTGAAGAAACCGTCGAGGTTATCCAAAATTTGAGGAAGGAAAAGAAACTGCTCGAAGAAAAAAATACGCATCTGAATGTAGAAGAGAAAAAGTTTGCAAAACTTAAAAAAGATATGGAGAGAAAAATAAAAGAACTGATCGAAAAGCTTAAAAACTTTGAGGAGTAATTCGTATATGTTGGCCTGGATCAAAACAATAGGATTTCGTTAAAATGGAAAAAGAAAAAAGAACTGTAAGTTTTAATATCCTTGGAGAGGAATATAAAATAGCGACAGACCTTGATCAAGAAACAACTTTACGTATCGCAGAATATGTTAACGAAAAGATAGAGGATACCGCAAAAAAAGTTGGCTACGCATCCTTAACAAAAATTGCGGTTATCACGGCACTCAACATAGCAAGAGAGCTTTTCCTTGAGAAGAAAGATGCCGAATTGCTCGATGAAACAATTGGAAAAACTTGCGAACGAATAGAAAGAGTATTGAAAGGTGAATAATTATTTTCTTGATTATGCTGACGAGATCTGTTATAGTAGATAAACATAGAACACGATAACCCTACCGTGTTCGTGATGATTAGTTTGATCTTGAGCCAACGCCTGAGTAAAGGGAGCTGGTAGCTTCTCTTCAAGAGCATGCCTCTCTTTGAAGCGGTAGCCAGGTGAGAGTTGCGAGGCACCCACCTTATTACTTAGGTTCAGATACGACTTCTCACACGGCACAATGGTAGGGTTTTATATATAGGAGGTGAATGTTAAAATGATAACCAAATTAGCTTTTTTCATACCCATTCTGGTGGGAATTGTGATGTTCTTCATCGGTTTCCTTGTAAGAGACCTGATGAGAAGAGCAAATATAAGAAAAGCACAAAACATAGCCGATAAAATATTGGAGAACGCAAAACAGCAAGCCGAGAATTACCAGAAAACCTCGGCCGATGAAATGCAGAAAAAGTGGGCACAGAAAAAACAGGAATTCGAATGGGAAACGAAAAACAGAAGACGCGAAATGACACAGTCCGAGAAGAGGATCAACGAAAGAGAAATAAATATCGAGAGAAAAAATAATTTAATGATGAGAAAGGAAAAAGAAATCATCCAGAGAGAAAGAGTGCTTATCCAGAAAGAAAAATCCGTCAGGCTTAAAGACTCAAGATACAACAACCTTTTAAGGGAAGAAAACGAAAAATTAGAGCGAATATCAGGAATGACGGGTGAACAGGCAAAAAGGCAACTTATGGATAACCTGAAAGATCAGGCAAAATACGAATCTGCGAAGATGATAAGGGAAATCAAAGAAAAGGCTACTCGGGAAGGTGAAAAAAAAGCACAGGAGATAATAACATTGGCAGTACAGCGGTCTGCAATGGAACATGTCTCGGAATCAACCGTGTCGGTTGTTGCCCTCCCCAATGACGAAATGAAAGGAAGAATAATCGGTAGGGAAGGAAGAAATATCAGAGCATTTGAAAACCTGACAGGTGTGGAGGCAATAGTCGATGATACACCGGGTGCCGTAACCCTTTCTGGTTTTGACCCGATTAGAAGGGAAATTGCAAAACGCTCTTTAGAGAAGTTAGTTGCGGATGGAAGAATTCATCCGGCACGTATTGAGGAAATAATAGACAAAACAAGAAAGGAAATCGAAGAATCTATAAAGACAACCGGGGAAGATACTGTAATGGACATGGCAATAACTGGAATTCATCCAGAATTGGTCAGGTACCTTGGGCGCCTGAAATTTAGAACAAGTTATGGTCAAAATGTTCTTCTTCACTCCACAGAAGTGGCAACAATTGCAACATTAATGGCAGGAGAACTTCAGCTTGATTCTGAGGATGCAAAGAGGGCTGGACTACTGCACGATATCGGTAAAGCAGTGGACCAAAATTACGAAGGAACCCATGCAAAAATAGGTGCTGAGCTTGCCGAAAAATATGGTGAGTCACACACCGTCGTAAATGCAATAGCAGCACACCACGAAGAAGCAGATGCAGAAACGCCTATTGCTGTGCTCATACAGGCTGCAGACACTATCTCAGGAGCAAGACCCGGCGCAAGAAGGGAAACACTCGAAGCATACATCAAAAGATTGGAAAGGTTGGAAGAAATTGCCCTTTCCTTTGACGGTGTTTCGAAATCTTATGCAATGCAGGCAGGTAGAGAAATAAGGATAGTAGTCGAGCCAGAAAAATTGGATGATTTTAGATGCAAGGAACTCGCCGATAACATTGCGAAAAAGATCGAATCCGAACTCAAATATCCTGGGCAGATAAAAGTAACCGTAATCAGAGAAACGAGAGCCGTGGAGTTCGCAAAATAGGTTTTGAACCTATACGAAACAATGAATATCGACTTGTGAACAATGTAGGAGGGGTTTGCTAACCCAGATAATATGGGATTGTGATAGATGAGAATATTGGTAATTGGTGATATAGTTGGAAGACCCGGTAAATATATACTTTCGGAACTTTTAAAGGAGCTTAAACAGGAACTTGCCGTCGATTTTACCATAGCAAACGGTGAAAATGCAGCAGGTGGTTTTGGTATAACACCCAATATAGCAAGAAAAATTCGTTCCTTTGGAGTTGACTGTATTACGAGTGGAAACCATGTTTGGGATAAAAAAGATGTATTAGAGGTCTTTGATAAAATGGATTTTCTATTAAGGCCTGCCAATTATCCCCCAATGGTTCCTGGAAAGGGACATAAGATCTTTCATTTAGAAGACGGAAGCAATCTTGCAGTGATAAACCTTCAAGGAAGAGCTTACCTGAAAACCATCGATTGTCCCTTTAGAGTAGGAGAAAAACTTGTGAATGAATTAAGCAAAGAAACGAACATCATCATAATAGATTTTCATGCCGAAACAACAGCAGAGAAAAAGGCTTTTGCCTGGTTTGTCGATGGTAAAGTTTCTCTTCTTTTTGGAACCCATACACACGTTCAAACTGCCGATGAATGCATACTGCCAAATGGAACAGGCTACATAACGGATGTGGGTATGACAGGCGCTTTCGACTCAGTGATTGGAGTGAAAAAGCATGCGTCCATTACTTACTTCCTGACTCAAACACCCCAGAGATTCGATTCTGCAAAAGACGACAGAAGATTGAACGCAATTTTGGTGGACATCGACAGTTCCACTGGTCGAACTACTAAAATCGAAAGAATAGAACGGAGGATTGCAGATGACGACTAAGATAATCGACGGCAGAGCAATAGCAAAGGAAATAAGGCAGGATTTATTGCAACAAATCCAGAAGCTTGCTCTCAAGAACGCTACTTTAAGATTGGCAATTATCCACATAGGTGATAATCCAGCAAGTCTATCCTATACGAAATCCATTCAAAAACTGTCCGCAAAACTAAACGTCGAAACAGAAGTTCATAAATTCGAAGAGAATAGCGACATCACAGCCGTATTTGGAGAAATAAGAAAAGTTGCTCGTAATCCGGGAATTACAGGTGTTATCATCCAGGAACCCATACCTTCAAGTTTCAAAAAAGAAGATATTGTAATGGAAATCCCTTCTTCAAAGGATATAGACTGCATGAATCCTGTTAATCTTGGCAAAGTTCTAAGAGGGGATTATCTTTTTGCTCCCTCTACCCCACTCGGAGTTCTAAAGATACTTGATTACGAAAATATCGAAGTCCAGGCAAAACATACTGTTATCATCGGTAGAAGCACTATCGTTGGAAAACCTCTCGCAAATCTCCTTCTTATAAAAGGAAAGGGAGGTAACGCAACTGTTACAGTATGTCATTCAAGAACAAGCAACCTGTCGGAATTTACAAAAGCTGCTGACATTCTTGTTGTTGCCATAGGAAAAGCAAATTTCATAACCGGTGATATGGTTAAAACAGGTGCAGTTGTCATAGATGTGGGAATAAACGACTTCGTTAACGATGAAGGAAAACATAAATTAACAGGCGATGTTGACTTCGATTCCATGATGGGTATTGCTTCATCTATCACACCTGTCCCTGGCGGCGTGGGGCCTGTTACAACACTTATGCTTCTGTTCAACCTGCTGAAAACAGCAGGGGACAAATAAACCACTTTTCCAATTCGAATATCTAATCACTCCACTTTTAAAATATTCCACACATTTATTGTAATGGATTTTCTTTGACAACTCGCGAAATATTTGTTAACATTAAATTATGAAAGAACAAATTTACACAGTCAGAGAGGCTACAAGACTTGTCAAGAATCTCATCGAACAGGGAATTGACTTCATCTGGATTAAAGGAGAACTTTCGAATTTCAAAGCTCATTCATCCGGGCATTTCTATTTCTCGCTAAAGGATGAATTTTCTCAACTCTCCTGCGTTATGTTCCGTGAAGAAAACAGGAAAATTCTTTTCAAACCTGAGAATGGTATTGAAGTATTGGTAAACGGAAGAGTTGGTGTTTACGAAAAACAGGGCGTATACCAATTATATGTATACGATATGAAACCTGTTGGAATGGGAGAGCTTGCCCTGAAATTCGAGGCGCTAAAAAAGAAACTTAAAGCGGAAGGGCTTTTTGCAGAATCTCACAAACAAGATATGCCTTCTTTCCCATTGAAGATCGGTGTTGCCACTGCAAGCACCGGTGCTGCAATTCAAGATATACTAAATATTTTGACAAGACGTGCTCCTTATGTTCAGGTGATTATTCGTCCTGTGAGGGTTCAAGGTAAGGGAGCTTCCGAAGAGATCGTAACAGCAATAAACGATTTCAACGAATATAAAGATATCGACCTTTTGATTATTGGAAGGGGAGGAGGCTCGGTCGAGGACCTGTGGGCGTTTAACGAGGAGATGCTGGCAAGAGCAATCTATAATTCCAGAATACCTATAATTTCAGCCGTTGGGCATGAAATCGATTTTACAATATCTGATTTTACTGCAGATCTGAGAGCACCAACACCTTCCGCTGCCGCCGAACTTGCTGTAAAGGACAGAGAAGACATTCTCGAAGGTATTAATCATTCACTCCAAATTATGGAAAAATCACTCGTTTCCAATCTCCAAAACAGGTATGAAAAATTGAACAACCTGGTAAAAAGATACGGGATTGCCAGGATAAAAGATATGATGCGAGAAAGAAAACAGACAATCGATGAGTATTCCAGGAGACTAAACTCCCATATATCCAATTCCTTCTTAATGAACGGTCAAATCATAGATGGACTGACAAAAAGAATAATGGGACTTAATCCCGAAGCGGTAAAGAGAAGGGGCTATGCAATTGTGCGAAGATTACCGGACGAAAATGTTGTAATGCAAAGTAAAAACGTCAATCTTTATGATAGGCTTAAACTCGAATTGTCTGATGGAAATCTAAGAGTAATTGTTGATAAAAAAATGAGTGAAAAAAAGAGGAGTAATCCAAAATGAAAAATATCTTTTTCTTTCTAACTGCTATTGCACTTCTTTCCGGATGCAGCAAAAAACAACCTATTGCCGGTGGACAAAGGGATGTCATAGTAGTCCTGGCACAAGACAACATCTGGGAAAACACAAAAAACAACCTGAAGAAATCGCTTGAACAGGAAGTTTTCACCCCAAACAGAGAAACTGTATACGAGCTTATGCATGGATTACCCGAAAACCTTGATTCCTATGTATATGGGAAAAATCTACTGCTCATTGGCTATCTAAGTGCAATGGATGAATCCTCCAAACTTATTTCCAACCTGCTTACCGATGAGGCAAAAGAAATGGTTAAGAAAAAACAGGCGTTTATGTTCGACAAAGAAAATCCCTGGGCAACCGGGCAGTATCTTCTCGTAATAGCAAGTCCAGGGAAACCCAAACTCGAGAATATTATAGACGAAAATAAAGACATAATATTCGATTATTTCGAGCAATCTTCCTTGAAAAGGGCAAAATGGTTGATTTATTCTGCAGGACGAGAGAAGGAAAAAGAAGAGAAATTCGAATCGCAATTTGCGTTTTCAGTAGAACTTCCAATTGGATTCTTCTGGAAAGAAGAAGATTCAATAAAAACATTCGTAAAACTCGTTAGGCAATTTCCTTTAAGACTAATTTCTATTGGCTGGAAAGATACAGAGACCGAAGGTCTCTCCTTGGAAAAGGCTATTCAAATGAGAGATAGTGTTGCATCCCTTTATTTTGACAGGGATTTTGTTGACACAGCAATGACCAAGGGCATGGACGTCGAATTTCTTGGTAGGAAAGCTTATAAAATCGAAGGAATCTGGAAAAACGATGATAAGGTTATGGGTGGTCCTTTCAGAACATATTTCTTCAATGAGCCTGCACAGAAAAGATTCTATTTAATCGATATTCATGTGTATGCACCCGGAAGAAAGAAATGGTTTTACTTAAAAGAACTTGAAGCGGTTGCCTCGACATTCCAGGTATTCATGCAAGACTGAGTAGAGAGGCGCGAAACGGAGTGTCGGTGTATCGGAGAAACGGAGAGACGGAAAGAAAGACAACTTAAAAGTGAAAAGTTAAATCTGAAAGGCAGACATAATACTGAAGACCGAAGACCGGAGACCAAGAAAGGCGAAATTACGAAATTGGAAATTACGAAAATAACACCATAGCAAGGCTGTCATTCCTGCGAAAGCAGGAATCCAGTTGACTATGGAAGAGTTAAATTTGTTTAATTGGTTGAATTAGTTAAAACCTTGAATTTGATGTTAACCGTGTAGTAACCGTGACTCAAAAATGTTTGAAGAAATAGATGATAGAATACAATGTGAAATTCTTTTTAAAGGAACAAAAGTAATACCACTTAGCCTTGTCTGGAAAAAACACACCTATAAGATTGAAAAAGTACTTCTGAGATGGGAAGAAAGAGAAGGCAAAGAATTATTAAGACATTTCTCCGTGACAGATGGAGTCAATATATTTCATATTGTTTTCTACCCCGATAGCCTGGTCTGGAAACTTAAGGGTGTTGACAAGGGAAACTGAGAAAACGATGAATAGGATTATATTACATATAGATATGAATGCGTTCTTTGCTTCGATTGAACAACAGGCAGACCCTAAACTCAGGGGTAAACCCGTTATAGTAGGCACGGGACTTGGTTTCAGGGGCGTTGTTTCTACTTCTTCGTATGAAGCGAGATCTTATGGAGTAAAATCAGGAATGCCTTTAAGAGAAGCGTTAAGATTGTGCCCGAAAGCAATACTGATTCCAGTCGACCCTGTTAAGTACGAATCCGTTTCCAGAACGATAATGGATATATTTTTCCGTTATACACCACTGGTTGAGGTTTTTAGTGTGGATGAAGCATTTCTGGATGTTACGGGTTCTCTTAGACTATTTCGTTCAATCGAGGAATTAGTGTCAAAAATAAAACGGGATATTGAAACAGAATTTGGTGTAACCTGCTCCGCTGGTCTTGGTCCCAATAAACTACTTGCAAAGCTTGCCAGCAGTCTGGATAAACCGGATGGATTTGCAAGAATAATGCAGGAAGATGTTCCAATCCTGGCTCCGGAATTAAAAGCAACGGAATTGTGCGGAATAGGACCGAGATTGACAAAAAGCCTCGAAACATTGAACATAATAAGTATGCAGGACCTTGCAGATTGCGATGAGGACATATTGATAGAGAAGTTTGGAATCATAGGAAGAAGACTTCACCTTATGGGGCTTGGGAAAGACCCTTCTCCCGTTCTCCCCTATTTCCATTATGATGACGCAAAATCAATGGGACACAGCATAACCTTTGCCTACGATATCGATGATATGCTAAGCATCAAACGAACCTTGTTATGGCTCTCGGAAAGAGTAGGCAGAAGGCTCCGAAAGGTGAAAATGAGAGGTAAAAAAATTGCCGTTACAGTTAGATACAGTGATTTTTCCACGGTTAGCAAGGGAAGAACAATCCTGCAGTATGTAAACGATGGTTATCAGATATATAAATGTGGCTATGAAATATTGAAAACCTTTCTTGTTCTCGGAAATTATATAAGACTTGTTGGAATTAGTACATCTCGGCTTGTGAAGGGCATTTATGAACCGGATCTTTTTGAGGACTTTGAAAAAAACGAGCATCTACTGGATGCAATCGATAAAGTAAACGACAGATTTGGCGAATTCACAGTAAAGAGAGCTTTTCTTCTTGGTAAGAATGTCCGCAGAAAATTCTTAAACCCATTAAAACCAGCGAGGTGAAGGATACAAAACTATGAAAAATGTTCCGAATATCTGGGGTGAAGGAAATATATTTGCATTTTCCGGTTTCGAGGGACAAACCAACTGGTTTTATCCTTTCGTAGGAACGCTTCTCAAAGATAGGATTGGCTTCACGATAAGAACAGAGAGGGAGAAAGCATTCTGGATAGACTTTGGTAACCATACTGGCAAATTTACTTCAGATATAGTTGCAAGTGATATCATATCCATTAGAACAAACCCAAGAAAAAACAACCTTCATATTCTTATGCTGCCACTTTCAAAAAACGAGATAAGGATAAGTATCACACCACAAAAGAACTCCAAAACCATAACCGTTTATCTCTGTCTAAGAGTCGAAGCCTGCAAGAAACTCTTCTTCGGTGATGGTCGTTTTACAATCAAGACAGACAAGGATGAAACTTTCCTGTTCCTTAATGGAAAAGCTGATATTTACAATGTTGTCGACTCAATGGATGAAGTTAAAAGAATTGTGAATGGAACAGCAAAAGAACGAGCGAAAAATTGGGATGGAGACAAAGAGGTCAGATATCTTGTTATTGGTAAATCCTTAAAGAAAGAAAAACCGCTTGTTACAATTATTACAAATAAACGAACAAAAGGTAAGAAAAAAATTAACACTGCAACACTCGTAAAAAAAAGAAAGAACTTCTTTGTTCCTATGCTTCATGGAAGTAAAAACAGAACCCTTGCCAAAGCATTCGATATCCTTAAGGCAAATGTCGAATCATCACAGGGTGTCTTTAAGCAGAGATGGACTACACCGGACAGATGGCCGCACAGACACCTCTGGTTGTGGGATTCCTGTTTTCACTCACTTGGACTTATTTATATTGACAAAACACTGGCTGAAGATTCACTTATCTCGGTACTCGATATTCAACAGGAAAACGGCTTTATACCCCATATTGGAAGACCAGATGGTGATTTCTCAAACATTACTCAACCGCCTTTGTTATCCTGGGCAGTCTGGGAGGTTTTCAAGCATACAAAAAGCAAAGAGTTTCTCAAGAAATGCTATCCCAAACTAAAAGAATATCTTTTGTGGTGCTTTCAGAAAAGAGACAAAAACAGGAACGGTCTCTTAGAATGGAAGAGAAACGACGAGTCTGGACTCGACAATTCATCGAGATTCAATAATGGTTGTGGATTCGATGCCATCGATTTTTCCTGCTTTCTTTACAACGATTTGCGCTGTTTAGACAACATTGGAAAACAGATAGGGAACACAAATGAATCACTTAAGAAAAAGGCAAACAAAATAGGAAAATTGATCGAGAAGTATCTATGGAATCGCGGAAAGAGATTCTTTTACGACAGGCATTTTAACGGCAGATTCTCGAATACTATGACAGTCTGCGGTTTTCTTCCTCTCTTTGCTAACATAGCAAACCTTTCTCAAGTTAGGAATCTTACCGAACATCTTACAAACCCACGCAAGTTTTACACACCGTTCCCCGTCCCAAGTGAATCAATCGATTCTCCAACCTTCGACAACAATATGTGGAGAGGCCCTGTTTGGTTAAACTATAACTACTTCATTATCCAGGGATTGAATAATTATGGATTAACTGACCTGGCTGAAAACATAAGAGTAAAAACACTTCGTGAAGTCCAAAAATGGTACGTCAAGAAGGGTACCATTTTTGAATTTTACGACCCATTCGGGAAACTATCTCCCACTAAAATACCAAGGAAGTATAAGTTTGGAGCGATAAAAGAATTTGGCTGGTCCGCAGCGATTTACGTCGTGCTAAGTATGATGTCAGATTCTTCCACATAGAAAAGGCGAGATTCTTCCCGACCCAACTGGATTCCTGCTGTTGCAGGAATGACACCTATTGTATCAAATTCTTCCTGGCTTAATATGGAACGGATTACTCAGAATGACAATGAACTGCGATGTCATTTATAAATAGCCAGTAAACAATGTCATTGCGAGCAATGAACCGTATGGTACATGGCGTGGCAATCTCATAGTGCGAAAACCGAGATTGCTTCGGTAGAAATTATGGAAAAATACTCGCAATGACAGCCTTGACAAGCGTACTTCCATTCAAAACAAGGAACGCTGACAAGCGTATTCCTTTCCAAGGCAGTGAGCCTTCGGGACAATGTAACGGGTTCCCTGATTATTTAATGTCATTCTGAGTATGCAGAAGTTTCTACCCCAAGAAGAATCTCCCTATTCAAGATGTCATTCCGAACTGGATGATCCAGGATTCAGGCATCTTGTTGTATCACGATTAATAATGCAAAAAAACAATTGACAAAAAAATTTAATGGATTATACTTCTTCTCGAAAAGAAGAAGTGAAAAAAACAAAAAGGGAGGAACGATGCCTGCCAGCGCTTATGTATTAATTAAGGTAGAACCAAATAAAGCTCATACTGTTTACAAGAAGCTTAAAGACTTTTCCTCTGTTGTGCAAGCTGATGCAGTTACGGGACCTCATGATATCATAGCAATAGTGGAATCAACCGATGTTTCGAGTCTTGGAGGTTTCATAATAGATAAACTATTAACGATCGATGGAGTAAAGGATACGCTAACCTGCCATATCATCAAATTTGGTTTGTGAGACAAGCCATTCGCGATTTTCAAAATTTGTACCCAATTTTCCTTAAGAATTCTTTTCGCTCCCTGATGTCTTCATCTCCTTCAACACCAAGGGGTTTCATTCCATCAAGAACTCCAAGAATACCGCGACCATCTCCTTCTTCAGCAACCGCAACCTTCACAGGATTGGCTGTTGCACAGTAAAATCCTACAATCTCAGGAACGGTCCTGAGTGTTTTTAGGATATTTATCGGGTAGGCATCCTGCAAGAACAGGATAAAGGAATGACCGGCTCCTACCAGAAGAGCGTTCCTCTTTGCAAGTTCAATCAAATCGTTGTCCGTTCCTGTAAATCTAACAAGTCGCTTGTCCGACGATTCACAGAAAGCAAATCCGAATTTTATACCGGGCACAGTATTGACAAGAGCTTCATAGACATCTTCCACTGTCTTGATAAAATGTGATTGACCGAGAATAAAGTTCAAACCTTTAGGGTTATCTATCTCAACCATTTTGATTTCCATATTTCCTCCCTTAATATTCGACTCAACCAATCCAACAAATAAAACCCTTGTTAGATTCTTCCCATGTCAAAATGGAACGGATTACTCAGAATGACATGTCGCAGTATCAATTGCCTTAGTTTCACAGTGAAAGGTTACTTTACAACAAAGTGTTTGTTTCACAGGCAAAGTCGTTTAATTTACAGCGTTAGCATTGGTTTCACAGCACAAAGTGCGTTTGTTTACGCTTCATCCTTTATCCTTTATCCTTAGCACTTGGCACCGTTTCTTCGTTTCTCTTCTCTCTTCACTCTTTGCCTGTCTACATCTTCTCCGGTGCGCTAACTCCAATCAATTCTAGTCCATTGCTCATTACCTGTTTAACAGCTCTTACAAGCAGGAGCCTTGCCCGGCTGAGTGCCTTATCATCCGTAACAATTCTCTCCTTCTGATAATATGAATGAAAGATTCTGGAAACATCCAGAAGATAGTATGGAAGTTTGTGGATATCTCTTCTTTCCACAGCACTTTCCACAACCTCAGGGAAAAGCAGCAACATCCTTGCTATCTCCCTTTCTTGTTTATCGGTGAGCAGAGATAAATTCACCGTCCCATCCACAATTTCCTTGTTTTCTGCAAAATTCAATATATTACAAGTCCTCGCATAACAGTATTGCGTATAATATACCGGATTTTCCAATGAAAGGCTTTTGGCAAGTTCAACATCAAAATCAAGGTGTGCAGATATTTTTCTCATAAGGAAGAAAAATCTTACAGCGTCTTTGTTAACCGTATCCAAAAGGCTATCGAGAGTTATGAATTTACCAGCACGTTTGGACATTTTTTCCTTCTTACCTTTCGATACAAGGCTAACATGCTGTACAATCAAAACTTCCAGCTTTTGGGGGTTGAATCCAAATGCTTCGACCATCGCTTTTGTCCTTCCCACATATCCGTGATGGTCAGGACCCCAAACATTTATCAAATAATCATATCCTCTTTCAAACTTGTCCTTGTGATAACTCGCATCCGAAACGATGTATGTATGTGTTCCGTCTTTTTTTATTAAAACTCTGTTCTTCTCGTCACCGTATTTTTCCGAAAAAAACCAGATGGCATCACCTTCCTCATAGATGTCCCCTTTCGCTTTCAAGAAATCAACAACATTTTGGATAGAGAATTTGTCCAGTATTTTTTTCTCACTTACCCAATTAGTGAAGACAACACCAAATCTCTCGAGTGAATTCCTCTGGCTGCTTATCATCTGGTCTTTAACATAATCGCAGAAGAATTCAACCCTCTCTCTTGCACTCATTTTATCGAGTTTCTTATCATCCTTGATTTTCTTTACACACTCGATTATGTATTCTCCTCTGTATCCATCATCAGGGATTTGAACCTTACTTCCATTTAGTTCCTCAAATCGTTTCTCGGCAGAGATACCCAGCATATCTATTTGTCTTCCTGCATCGTTAATGTAAAATTCTGCATCGGCTTTATAACCAGAAAAGTTGAAAAGCTTTACAAGAACATCTCCGACGACCGCAGCCCTTGCACTTACGATGTTAAGTGGACCAGTCGGATTTGCGCTGACAAACTCCACGAGAACCTTTTTTCCACCTCCGTTGTTGCTCCTTCCAAAATGCCGTCCCTCATCCAAAATTCCTTTGAGTTTGCCAAATAGAAATTCTCCATTAAGAAACAAGTTGATGAAACTTCCTCTAACTTCTATTTTTAGGAAAATATCTTTCTTTTTCTCAATTTCCATTTTTAAGCTGTTCACAATTTCCCCTACGGAATATTCGACCCTATTAGAAAAAATGGAAGCAACATTGAAGGAAAAATCCCCGAAATCGGGTTTTGGGGAAATTTCAACGACGGGCTTTACTTCGATACCATATTTTTCAATAATGACGTTCTCAATAATGTTTCCTATCTCTTGTTTAATGCTCAGCATCCATCTCCCCTATTTTCTCCATCGGAGCATCTCCCCACAAAGATTCAAGATCGTAAAAAGCTCTTTCCTGTTCAACGAAAATGTGAACAACAACGTCAATATAATCGATAAGAACCCAATGTCCGTATGAATATCCCTCAATGTGCCACTTCCTTACACCTTTCTGGTTCAGCTTGTCAACAATGTCATCTGCAATCGCTTTCGAATGTTTTTCACCCATTGCAGTTATTATTATAAAAAAATCAACCATAGATGAAATTTTTCTTAGATCGAAAATGACTATGTTGCTTCCTTTTTTTTCAATTGCTATCTTACCGATGTAACCTGCCAACTTCTTTGAGTTCCTAAGATCTTCCAATATGGTACCTCCTAAAACAGTTTTCTTTCAAGAACATCCCTCTTGAAAAACTTCTCATAATCCTTTCCCAGAAGCAGTGTAACTTCAAGGAATAAAGAAGAATCTATTACCGTTGTTGTGTTACTGCAGTTGATAAGTTTTCCCAATAACTTTGCATTTTTCATACCTTTGTTAACTCTTTCAATAATAACGGTTCTTTCCACATCTTTGTTCCTTGCATTGCTTATTTCAACAACGTCGAAACCTTTTTCTCTCAAGTGTAGAGAAACTTTGTAAGCAAGATTATTCACCCCACAACCATTGATAACTTCAACCCTTGTGTATGGTATTCCCATACTACCTGGAATTTTCTTGCCCTTTTTAATGAATCGAAGCACTATGGATGCACTGATCGCAAGAATCAATGCTGTTAAAATAAAAATGGAAACTTTTTCAACAATATTACTATCTTTCCGTTTTGCCATTATGAAAATTTGAAAATGCCGGTATCTTTGTATTTTTTCTTACAATTTCATTTTGCAAAAGCGAATGCGAGCCAATCACGACATTATCCCCGACTGTGCAGTTCTGAATTGAAGCGAAGGAGTTAATCCTGCAGTTCTTACCAATTCTTGTAGAACCAGTAATCGAAACACATTGCTTGATAACCGTATCTTTCCCAAGCTTGACACCAAAATCTATAAACGTCGTGGAAGGCAAATAAAAAGATACGCCATTTTCCATATGGTGATTCCTCAGCTTCTCCTCAAGAATGTCCGTAACAAGTGCAAGTGTGCGCCGATCATTGACTCCAATTGTCTCCTCCCAATCAGGAGTTCGAATTGACTCTATTTTTCCATTCTTCTTCTGCATGAGTTTAACCACATCGGTCAGATAGTATTCCTGTTGCTTATTTTTCGGTCTGATTTCTCTCAAATTACTGAATAATTTTTTCTTATCGAAAATATATACGCCTGCGTTTATTTCCTTTATTTCTTTCTGTTTGCTTGTTGCATCTTTCTCTTCGACTATTTCCGTAATCCTGTCACCTTGCCTTACAATTCTACCATATCCCTTCGGTTCCTCCAAAATCGTCGTAAGAAGAGTCAAGTCCGCATTCTGCTTAAAATGAAATTTCAACATCCTCTTTATAGTGCTCTCTCTCAAAAGAGGTGTATCACCTGCAAGCACCACAATAGCACCATCTATATCTTCAACAAAACTCTCCGTTCTTTTTACTGCATCACCCGTTCCAAGAAGTTCGGGCTGCTCGACAAAGGATAGTTTCCAGTCACCGAACTCTTCCATCACCTTTCTTTTCTGCTTGCCGACAACAACAATCGCTTTATAAGGTTCCAACGCTTTCGCAACACCAAGCACATAATACAGCATAGGTTTCCCGCATAAAGGATGCAGGACTTTCGCATTCCTCGATTTCATCCTTTTGCCCTTACCGGCAGCAAGCACTACACATGCAAATTCCTTCATATCCTTACTCTGATTATTGTGTTATCGATTAATCTTGTCCTCCCGAAGTAGCAGGCAACTGCAAAAAGCACTTCTCCTCTTACTTCTTCGACAGGTTTTAATGTCTTCATTTCCACCGCTTTAACATAATCAATCTTTGCCTTCTTCTTCTCCTGTATCATTTTCTTCATTCTCGTTAATATTTTCCGAGTACGTCTTTCGCCTTTTCTTATCATTTGCTCTGCTTCTCTTAAAGAACGATATATTACCGTCGCTTCAATCCTTTCAAGATTGGAAAGATACGCATTCCTCGAACTCATAGCAAGACCATCTCTTTCCCTTATTGTAGGTCCCGTTAGAATCTTTATATCGAAATTTAATTCCTTAACCATTCTTCTAATTATCGCTGCTTGCTGTGCGTCTTTTTGTCCAAAAACGCTTATATGAGGTTTTACTATATTGAATAATTTCGCAACGACCGTCGTAACACCCTTAAAATGTGTTTTCCTTGTTATTCCGCAGAGTAACCTGCTTAAATCTCTGACATAAACTTCAGACTTGAAGTTCTTATTGAACATCTCCTTTGCATCGGGTACAAAAACTACGGAACATCCCCTCTGTCTCAGTAATCTCTTATCCCTTTCAACGTTTTTCGGGTATTTTTTTAAGTCTTCCCCGGGACCAAACTGCTTAGGATTTACAAAAATACTCACCACCGTCATATCGGTAAACCTGTTCGCAATATCGACAAGAGACAGGTGACCTTCGTGCAGCGAACCCATAGTCGGAACAAAACCTAATGTCATGCCGTTCCCCCTTGCTTCATCAGAGGCTTTTTGCATACTTTCAATTTTGCTGATGGTCCTCATACTATTTGAATAGTTTTGAGGACCTTGGAAGGAAAACTCTCATACCCTTTTCTTGCTTTTCAATCTCGTTGAGTAAAGTTCCGAAATCTTCTTCATTATCGACAAAGTCAACCTCATTCACATTTATTATCAAGAGTGGGGTCTCCTCATAGTGGAAAAAAAACTGATTGTATGCTTCGTTCAGATCTTTCAGGTAATCAAGCGTAATATTCCTTTCATACGACCTTGCACGTTTTCTTATTCTTTCCAAAGCCCTTTCCGGATCAATCTGAAGGTATATAACAAGGGAAGGTTTCAATATTTCTTTTCTTAGTATCTTAAATATCTTATCATAGAGCGCCAGTTCGGATTCATTTAGTGTAAGGTTTGCAAATATCTTATCTTTCTCGAATAAGTAATCACTAACGAGGTTCGTCGAAAAAAGCTCCATCTGCTTGAGTTCGAGTTGCTGTTTATGCCTTGAAAGCAGAAAGAATATCTGAGTTTGGAATGCATACCCTTCGATATCTTCATAGAATTGAGCAAGGAAAGGATTTTCCTCGACAACTTCGAGGATCAGTTTCGCATTTAGTTTTACGGCAAGTTTCTCCGCAAGTGAGGTCTTTCCGACTCCAATAATACCTTCTACGATCAAATGCTTAAATCTTTCCATTTAACTCCTTGAAAAGCTGCTTTATCGTTTTCCTTTTCACCGGATGTTCGAACTCAGGCATAATATCGTTCATCGGCTTCAGAACAAACCATCTATTATGTAAATCCGCGTGTGGAATCGTTAACTCCTTACTTCTGAGAATCAAACTATCATAAAAAAGTATGTCAAGATCAATTATTCTCGGTCCCCACCTTTCCCCTTTCACCCTTCCCATTGATTCTTCGACTCCCTTCAGTTTTCCGAGAAGAACCAAAGGCTCAAGAGATGTCGATATTCTGACAACACCATTTAAGAACTTAGGTTGTTTATTGTTCCCGTAAGCTTCATTCTCATAAATCGGTGAAACTTCGGTTACCTCTATCTCATCTAAATTCTCCAGCATTTTCATTGTTCTTTCTATATTTTCCTTTTTCTTTCCAAGATTCGTGCCAATTCCAATATAGACAGTTTTTCTGCTATTTTTTTCTTCTGATTTCAACCGACGCATAGCTAATTGGTCCACCAAGCGGTGGATGCTGTTTTTTTACTCTAACAATGACCTCATATGCAGGAAAAGATTCAAGCAATTTGTCGGCAATTCTCTGTGCTAAGGATTCAAGAAGTGAGAAATTCTCATTTTCAACCACTGTCTTTACCTGTTTGTACACTTTGGTATAGTCTATTGTATCTTTTAAACTGTCCGTTCTGGCAGGAGTGGAAAGGTCACCAATAATCTCTACATCCACAGCCCAGTGTTGCCCAAGTTCTTTTTCAGCTGAACCAGACCCGTGGTATCCGTAAAAAACCATATCCTTCAGAAGAATCTTGTCCATAAAAGAAATATAGCATAAAGAAATCTCTCCGTCAATAGAAAATTTATGATTCGACACAAAAAGGTTTGACATAAACCAGAATTAGTTGTAGAATAATTTTCTTTGCAGGCTCTTTTTAGGGTTTGTGAAGAGAAAATCACCTAAGCCATCCTATAGAAATCGGGATGTCTTAACTTTGCAATCGTATTCTTAAGACATGTGTAATCAATCATAATTGGTATTTTACCTGGAGAAACCATGATTCAACTCCTCGCGCTTGTTACGAGAGTAAACAAAATAAGTAAACAAAAAAACCTACGTAATTTTGCCTGCGAAACCCTTTCTTTAAATGTTAGAATAAAGGGACCTGCGCGAAAAACCTATGCAATACCCAAGGGTATCAGAGGAAAAATCTTTACAGTCAAGCGAACATTTTTAAAAGACTGGACCATAAACAAGGGTTCACTTATCGTCTTGAGTCCCGAAGAAACCCGAAGATGTATCCGAACCCTAAAAAAAACAGTAAAGCAAAGCAAACATAAGAATTTCATCAGGAAAGATATAGACGGAGATGGACTATGTGAGATCGTTAACGATAATCCTTTTATAGAAACCGTTATTTCACCACATTACGGCGGTCGTGTTCTGCAATTCTGGAATAAGGAGACAGGAAAAAATCAGCTTTATGGGGGCGGCTTTTTCAAAGATAGAGGTTACATAGAACTTGGAGGCATAGAAGAAACACTCTCAAAAAATGGAATGCCTGACGAACTGTGGAAAACTCCGTTCAAGAATGAATTCTGTGAAGACGGCAAAAAGCTGCTGTTATCTGCAAAAATGAAAAAGCAAAAAGGAATCTCGGTAGGAAAGAGATTTACATTCTTCGATGATTTCCCTGGATTTCTCAAGACAACTGAATTTTCCTATAAACCTGAAAGGAAAAAGCAGAAAAAGAAAAAAAGCAACAAAACAAAAATCAAACTCTCCGAGCGGATTTTCTTTGCCATCGGAGGGATTCCGGACTTCAAAAACATTTATTGCATCCCCACTCGAGATAAAATGAACTATGTTAGATTCAACAAACCACTTTTCAAGAGAGAATGGGGAGACCATCCGTGGTGGGAATGGACACACGTTTTTTTCTCTCCAGAACCAGGATACATTATTCTTAAAAGAGAAGACTCGAGCGAAGCTGTTTTGCTCTTTTTTGACACAAGCAGAGTGAACTACATCTGGACAGGTGACAAAAAAAGAACTCCCCGGCTTTATATCTCTTATAAACAGGAGAGCTTAGAACCTAAAAAAGTGAACACATATCAGCTACTTACCGTATCGGCATCGGTTTTCTCATACACAAAAAACGAACTGCTTTTTGCAACAAAGGGTAAACCGACAAAAAGCAATGTCCCGGTGTCGTTTGTCTATTACTCCAAAAGAAGGCAGAAACAAGTCCATATTCTTCTTCTCCGCAATAAAAAAGAAAAATTAATAGAGATGAAGAAACTGGTAGTGAATGGAATCAGAGGGAGCTTTCTCTATCACACTGAAAAAACAAAAAAGGATGCACCAAGCATCACCGGTATGGTAAAAAAAGGCAAACTGAAAGTGAGGTTGCCCCTTGAATAAGAAGAATCCCTTTAATCCGCTTACGGTGGGTTATGACTGGGAAATGGCAGTTCTTAAAAACACAACAGAATCCGCAGGGGAAGAAGAGATTAAGAAGATCGCGGACGAAATAAGAGCGAGAATTCCCTGGGCAAGAGTGGGAATGGACATCGATCTCTTAGAACTTAGAATGGAAATAATCTCGGACTGGAAGGAATTCAAGGAAAAAAATGAAATTGTTGTTGATATGGCAAAAAAAATTGCAAAAAGAAAGGGTTACACCATTCTTCCAATTGGCGCAAGGCCAACGGAACAAATGCCCATTGGATCACATATTCATATCGGAACAATCTCGGATTTCACCTGTGCAACTCGTGTTGCAAATGCAATGGTTAAGTATATTCCCTGTCTCGTTGCACTTTCCTGCAATAGTCCCTTCTCAAGATTCGACATAGGTGAATTCAAGAGCTACAGAATGGCTTATGACGCAGAACGGTGTTCATTTCCCACCGAGATGAGGATTCCAAGACTTGCAAGAGGTGGATGGGGCGAGGATGTTCAGGTCAGACTTCCTGCAAAACCGACAATCGAGATAAGGTGCCTTGATTCTTCAACAAGCATAAGGCTTATGGAGGAATACGTGGCATTTCTTGCCGGTCTTCTGTATGGCATTGGAAAAGAAACACGAAAAGAAACAATCAAAGTGGACGCTGTAAAATGGTATTACATCAATAGATTCAGAGCGACTAAAGATGGACTACAGTCAGTTTTTCACTGGAACGACGATGAAATTCCTGTTACGGACATATTCGACGAAATGCTTCTAATGGCACAGGAAGGTATGAAGGTCTTTGGGGCATCAATAGAGGAATTAGGGCTTATCAGGAAGATGATTAAGAAAAAGCAAACACAAGCAGACTTCTTATTGATGCTTTCTGAACTTGAAAAGAATCCACTGTGTCTTCTAAGAAACATAATGAATGTTTTCTCCAAAGATGACCCTTTCAGCAAATATCTAAAAAAGTCCAGAAAATTGTCCGCAAAAAAACCGCCTTCGATAGAGAATTTCATTCTTTCTCATATTACCAAAGAAGTTCCATACTACAATCTCTATCTGCTTACCCCACTTCCGCCATTTCATCTTAACAAGATTCTACAAAAGCTTGAAAAACAGGGTAAGGTCGACTCGACAGTCCTACCGTATGAAGGAAAAGCATATTCAAGGACAAACCCGGCTTAGGCAGTTGCATTTGGAAACTCACACAGATTTATTAAAAAAACACTTGACAAAACTAACTTTTTTCTATATATTTACTTATAAGACGAAAAAGGAGGTCTATGAGATTTTATCTGTTAGTTTTCCTTTCTCTGATGGTGATTGTATTTGGTCTTTCTGCAGAGAATCTTACAATAAACGAAATTTATTACACCACCAGGAATAATGGAAATGAAACCCAGTGGCTGGAGCTATACAATAGCTCGACACAGAATGTAGACATCGGTGGATGGAAGATAGGCACATCAATGAACCCAGGCAGTGCATTTCTGATTCCGGCAGGCACGGTTATCAACTCAAAAGATTTTCTTGTTTTTGCATCGAGCATGGATGTGATGGCTTCACTGTGGGGACTTACGGAGAATGTTGTGGAATATGGAAATAAACTAACCTTTTCTCAGACTGGTGAAGATATTCATCTTTTTAATGCAACAAACAACGAGATAGATGTAATCTGGTATGGAGACGGAGATGAGATGGGTTCCTCTAACGCAGCGAACACCGTATCGTTTGGCTCAAGCCTTGCCCGAAATCCCGATGGAAGAGACACGGATAATCCATCCAGAGACTTAACAGGAAGGTTTCCAACACCAGGTCAAAGCAACAACTTCACAGGTTTTTCACAGGGCACCTGGGGTAAAATCAAAGCCATATACTCTATCAAGAGAAAACTATTCGGAGCATAATTACCTAACAAAGAAACAGATAAGAAATGCGCAAACCAAGATTGATTAGCACTATCCTGTTTCTGTCCTTCTTAACACTTATTTCTCAAACATTACTTTTTGCTGAAACCCAGAAGTCTTATATCAGTTACTTCAAGGGTTCTGTTTCTATCTATAGAAAAAAAACTATTGTTTACCCGAAAATCAAAATGCCTATATTACCAGGTGATAGTATAGAAACTGGAAAAGAATCAAACTGTGAAATCACTTACGAAAATGGCACTGTATCGTCGCTTGAGCCAAATTCAGTCATTAAAATAGGAGAAATCAAAAAGAAGCAAGGTTTGTTCACAACACGGATAAAAGCCCTGTTTGGTAGTATCATCTGCAAGGTTCAGAAACTAAAAAAAGGAGAAACTTTCGAAGTTCGCACACCGACAGCAGTAGCAACGGTAAGGGGAACTGTATTCGAGGCAACTGTAGGTAAAACACAGGAATCCTCCTTTAACCTGCTCTCGGGTCAGTTATATGCAAAATCCCTTGCCCAGGGAGCAAAAACGTACTTGTTAAAAGATAAACTTAAATTTGCTGTCGGCAGAGAAGGAATTCCTGACATAAGGAAACTTTCAGAAAAAGAGGTAAAAGCACTTAAAGGTAGAGCAAGTGCCTACATAAAGAATTTCATTGAGGAAAAGAAAAAAGAGATAAAAGAAGATATACAGAAAAAAGTGAAGAAGGGTTGTCTTGGATTCATCTAAGTAAAAATCCAAACATAACAGAACTACACCACAATATAATAAATGAAGCAAAGAACAAATAATAGAAATCTCATTAATTCTCTTGGATTCTCTGTAATACTTCTGCTGCTTATCCCACAATCACTTCTTCCACTTGCCAAATATGCTGAGGAATTTCTGAATCTTGGTCTTGGAGCCAGGTCATATGGTATGGGTGGTGCTTTCACCTCACTGGCTAATGATGCCACATCTTTCTACTGGAATCCAGCCGGAGCTGCACAAATAGAGAAGAAAACTGCATTCTTTATGCATTCTATACATTATGAAAACCTTATGACTTATGATGGCTTAACATTCACATTACCAGGTATATCCAAGGATAAATCACTATCCTTAGGAATTCTTTTTCTTAACATCCCGGATATTTGGGATACGAGAAACGCATGGGAAGATACAAACAATGATAGCATTCCCGATGAAGATGAAATCGATTACAGCAAACTAACCATGTTCAATGACAATGAGTTTGCGTTTTACCTGAATGCTGCAGTAAGGAAAAATGAAAATCTATTTCTCGGATTTAATGTTAAGTTCTTAAGAAAGTCTTTTGCAGAATATAGTGCAAATGGATTGGGAATCGATTTCGGTGTCGTTTACATCCCTGCTCAGAGAATAAGACTCGGTGTAAATTTCAAAGATGTGACAGGCTCCTTTCTACTCTGGAATACAGGACAAAAGGAATACATTTATCCGAAGATGAGAACCGGAGTTACCGTTATTGCAAACTTTTTCTTCATTACCCAATCCCGGGTCAATTTCTCAGTGGATACAGAATTAAGAGCTGACCATAGACTGGCAACATCTCAACTTTCTTATAAGAGTATCAATGCAGACATATTCTGGGGAATGGAATACTGGTTCAAAAATACCGTCGCACTGAGAATAGGTTCCGAGTGGAAATCATTATCCTCTGGATTGGGGATTTCTTATAAGGGTATAGATATCGATTATGCGATTTTGACAAACGAGCAACTGGATAATTCTCAGCGACTTTCCGGCTCTATTACATTCTAATTCGTCTCTATTATTTCAGTGATAATCGCAGGCTTTACCCCCTGTAATAGAAAAATGTTTTTACATAATGGTATTACACAGGGTTAACCTGAAAGGGAGACCGATGTCGCTCTGAGCGAAAATCCTACCAAAATGGTATAAATATCCCATGAGAAAAATCATAAGTTGTATAGTTTTATTCTTCCTTTTTAATGCCCTTTCCCTTCATTCTAAGATCATCGTTTTCTATGCACCGGACTGTGCAGATTGCTACAGAATACTTACGGACTCTTTTTTCGAGTCTCTCGATTCCAGTATGGTTTGCTTCTGCAATATTGATAATATTGACAACTATGAACTGCTTTTGACCGCAGAGAAGATGTATAACAGAAGAAGCAGCAGTTTCCCCGTTATCTTGACAGGCAAAGAGCTTTTTTATGGTGATGAAATAATTCCAAGTTTATCCGCTATAAGAAATGCAGCAAACGAATCACCCCTCCCTGATTCAATACTTAGAAGAGGAGCGAGCGAAAAAAAGCCTCACTGGGAAGAAGTAACCATTAATGAAGTATTGATGAATGAAGGGACGAAAAAAGTATATCTTGCCTTCTTTACAAAACCTGGCTGTATCGATTGTGACCGGACTGCCAAGATAGTGCACTATCTCAAACAGAAATATCCTTTTATGCAAACAAGAACATACACAACAATGAATAGAAATCATCAGCGCATACAGGAGGCAATGTCTATAGCTTTCGATGTGCCAGAAAATAAACGCCTGATTACACCCACGTTATTTTCCTGTGACACTTTCCTCATAGAAAATGAAATAACAGAGGCGAACTTGGAGTTACTCATAACGGGGGGCAAGGATAAAAATAGCGTTCCACCGTGGGAAGTTGCTAGCGAATACCAGGGAAAAGTTAACTCAACAATCGTTAAGAGATTCAAGAAATTTGGTCCTCTCGTTGTATTCCTTGCAGGACTGGTAGATGGAGTAAATCCCTGTGCCTTTGCTACGATTGTTTTCTTCCTCTCGTTTATGGCTATTGTCGGCAGAACAAAACGAGAAATTATGGTTACAGGTATTACCTTTATCTCCGTCCTTTTTGTTGTCTATTGCCTCATTGGTATCTCCCTTCACAAAATACTAAGAATAAAATGTTTCGTTTCACTGGGACATTTCCTCTACTACATTGTCGCTGCCATTTCATTCGTCCTTGCTGCTTTTAGTATGACGGATGCAGTGATGCTTGCAAAAGGAAAATCGGAAAAATCAATTCTGAAACTTCCAAAGGCTATAAAGAGAAAAATCGAGAAAACCATTATTAAGCAATCGAAATTGAGAAGTTACATAATAACTGCCTTGATTTCTGCTGTTGTTATATCATTTCTTGAATTTTCCTGTACAGGACAGATTTACATACCCACCATTCTCTTCGTATCGGGAATAGCTTCTCTGAGATTCAAGGCTCTGTGGTTTCTCGTTTTTTATAACCTTGCTTTTATCCTTCCCATATTCCTGCTCTTCTTGTTCTTCATAATTGGATTGTCAAGTGAAAAACTCTACGCATTTATGCGAAGAAGAGCATTCCTCTTAAAAATCGCAACTGCGGTCATTTTTCTTATCCTCGCTATCTCCCTCATTCTTATAAGATGAAAGGAAGAAAGATATTTAAAATCCTGCGCTAAGTAACTATTTATATAGTATCTTGAAGCCTGAACCCATTTTTAGCATACAATATTACTCGTATCTAAGAGCATCGATGGGATTTAGCTTTGCTGCTTTGCGTGCCGGATAAAATCCAAAGAATAGTCCTATGGCAACCGCAAATGAGAAGGAGAGTAATACTGATTCCATTGTGATCACTGTTGGCCAATCTCCAAACTGACTTATAACCTTGCCAATCAATATGCCTATGATAATACCAATCATACCTCCACTGAGTGACATAATAATTGCCTCGATAAGGAATTGACTTAGGATGTTCCGCTCTTTAGCACCGATCGCTTTGCGAATGCCTATCTCCCGTGTACGCTCCGTAACCGAAACAAACATTATATTCATAATACCAATACCGCCGACAATAAGACTAACGATGGCAATACCGCCCAGGAGTAAGGTGAATGTTTGACTCGTTTCCTGTATCATAGAAAGAATTTCCGTTTGAGATCGAACATTGAAATCGTTTTCATCACCCTCTCTGATTCTGTGCCGTTTGCGGAGAAGACTCGTGATTTCTGAAGTAGTTTTTTCCATTTCATCTTCGGATTTTACCTCGACGTTTATTTGTGATACATAATTCACTCCGAATAATCGTTTCTGCGCTGTCTTCAGTGGAACAAGGATAACATCATCCTCATCCCGCCATCCACTGCTTCCCTTTTCGCTCATTATTCCGATGACCTGGAAGCTTGCGCGTCTAATCTTTATATATTCTCCTATTGGCTCTGCGCCTTCAAAAAGATTTTCGGCTACCGTTTTGCCCAAAACCGCAACTTTGCGGATATATTTATTATCATCATCTGTGAAAAAAACACCTCTCTCTACAGGAAAATTCGTCACTTCCGGGAAACTTGGTGTTACGCCTTTTACAGATGTATTGGTGTTTCTATTCCCGTACACAATCTGGCTGTGTTTTGAAAACGATGCATCAATCTTGTTAACAGATTCAGAGTGCTCCGCAATAGCCTGGGCGTCCTCTAAGGTGAGTGAAGTGATACCTACACCCGGTCTTGGCGGACCTCTTTGTGCGGAACCAGGATAGACCATCAGAAGATTCGTACCCATTTCACTTATCCTTTCGGTGATCTGTAGACCTGCCCCCTGGCCCATGCTTATCATTGCTATCACACAGGCTACCCCGACAATGATTCCGAGCATCGTAAGAAAGCTCCGAAGCCTGTTTGAAAAGATAGCAGTCGAAGCCATACTGAGGCTTTCCTTTAATTCGCCAAGTGAAAATCCCGCTCTCTTCTTCTGTTCTTGGGTTTCGGACTGGTGCGATGTTTCATCAACTGCAGAATCTTTTGTGTATCTGTCCTCCACTACTCTGCCGTCCTTGAGCTTTATGATTCTTCTTGCATGAGAAGCAATGTCCTGGTCATGTGTTACAACAATGAGTGTAATACCCTTTTTATTGAGACCGGTAAGGATTGAGATTATCTCTTCGCCTGATTTTGAATCGAGATTACCCGTTGGTTCATCTGCAAGAATAATGGCAGGATTATTTACCAATGCTCTAGCGATTGCAACTCGCTGTCGTTGCCCTCCGGACAACTCTCGCGGTCTATGGGATGCCCTATCTTCGAGATCGACAGCAAGAATTGCCTGCATTGCCAATTCTCTTCTGTTCTTCTGTCTGCAAGCATAGATAAGGGGAAGCTCCACATTGCTGAGTGCCGATAAGCGAGGGAGCAAGTTGAAGGTTTGAAAGACAAATCCCAATTTTTCATTTCGAATATCAGCGAGTTCAGAATCGGAGAATTCGCTCACCTCTACGCCATCGAGGAAATACTGACCTCCAGTAGGAACGTCAAGACACCCCAGAATGTTCATGAGAGTTGACTTACCAGAACCTGATGGTCCCATAATGGCAACAAACTCACCGTCCATAATTTTTAATGAAACATCCTTCAAAGCAGGCACATCTACTTTGCCCATCAGGTAGATTTTGCTAAGATTCTTAATTTCGATCATCGAGGTCTCCTCATCATGGGCATTGGGTTTCTTCTTTCCCCGCTCTGATTCAGGATATCCTTATCCTGGCTATTCGAAATGGATAGAATCTCGTCCCCCTCTTGCAAACCATGAATTATTTCAATCACTTTTCCGTCAGTAATCCCGGTCTGAATCTCTTTTGGTTTAGGTTCATCATCCATCATAAAGACGAGTTTTTTTTCACCTGCTTCACTAAGGGCACTGCGGGGGATGAGAAGAACATTTTCTTTCTTATCTACAAGGAATTCAACATTGGCTGTCATTCCCGATGACCAATAGGAGGGCACACTGTGAGTCTCGACCATAACATCGTAAAAAACCACATCAGATATTATTTTCCCTTCGCGAGAAATTTTTGCTACACGTGCTTCAATCCGCTCATCTGGGAATGCATCAAGCACAATCCAGGCACCTTGCCGCACCTTTATTCTGCCAATGTCCGCCTCATCCACCTCGACACTGGCGACAAGTCTGTCTGCGATAACAAAGAGGACGCTTGCCGTAGAAACATTTTGACCGGGTTGACAGGAACGATTTATAACTTCACCCGATATTGAATTGCTAAGCGGTACTGGTTTATATGCTTTCTGTGCGATCTCGTACGTAATGTTTGCTTCTCTCATTGTTTCTTTGTTTGCGCTCTTTTGTGCTGTTTCCAATTCGGCTCGTGCAGCATCAAGAACCGCTATTCTATCTTCACTGGAAATCCAGGCTAGAATATCGCCCTTTTTCACAAGCTCTCCTTCATCTACCTCCACGCGGTCAATTCTCCCACTGACCGGTGAACTAACCTCCACTCTGGTATATGGTTCAATGGTACCTGTCGAGAGGACTTTAACCTCTATGTCACCACGCTCAACGGTAAATTTTGTAAAGTGCGTTTGATCCGACGAATTGGAACTCCTCTTCCAAAGGAAGAAGATTGTTATGCCAATTATGACTATTCCTGCTATGAGCCACAGTTTTTTCATCATATCCTCCTGCCTCCCGCTTTTTCGGTCGCTGCAATAGCCATTCGAAGATTGTAAAGAGCGCTGACATAATTATATTCCGCATTTGTAAGCGCATCCTCTTTTTGCTGTAGAAAAAAATAGGAAGTCAGCCCTTGCTCATACTGCAATGCCGTTAGTTGATACATCTCCTGAACTGCCTCCAATGTTTTTTTCACAACCTCGACATTTTTCCGGGCTAATTTCCAGTCGACCCACGCCCGTTCGACCTCCTCCTCTATTTGCTGCTCTGTACTCTGGATTTTAGTATCCTGCTCTTTGAGTGCGAGTTTTGCATCAGTGACTTTGGCTTTTGTCGAAAACCCATCGAAGATAGGCATTGAAATGCCAACACCTACGCTCCAATTACTCTCTTGCTCCAGGAACTCGTTTCCTCTTATACCATATGATGAGGAAAGGCTCAGTGAGGGCAGATAGTTGCTCTTTGCTTGTGTGATTTGGGCTTCCATAACACTTTTGTTGAACAGCTGCAAACGAATTTCGGGTTTCTCACTTTTTGCATATTCGATTATTTCCTCAAGAGGTGGGAGTTCAATATCTCTTTCTTCATACATCAAGGTTAATTCTTGCTTCTTTGGTCTGTTAACCAGCAAATTCAGCGTAACTTTTGAAAGAGAAAGTCCTTCTTCTGCCCTCATTTGGTCGTATTCTGCTCGAAATAGATTTGCCTCTGCTTCCTTCACTGCAGGAAAGCTTTCTCTTCCCACGTTATACCTAAGTTTAATAATGGCAAGTGCTTGTTTTCTTCTTCCGAGTATATTTTTTATGAGTGAAGCCTGTTCTTGTTGCTGGAGAATTTGAAAAAAAGCCTTTTTTACATCATAAACAACATTGTTCTCAGCAATGCTGTAGCTCTCTTCAACTGCATCAACCTTGGCTCGAGCGATTCTGATTCCTGCACGGGTACCTCCCTTAAATAGTTGATACCTTGCCTCAATGCCGCTCGAATAATTTCCTCTTCCAGTCTGACCATCACCATAACTGTAATTGCTGGAGATACTGATATCAGGATAGTATGCGGAATAAGCATCCATTATGCTTGTTTCCGCTCTTTCTATGGATGTTTTTGCCTGGATAATATCAAGGTTGTTCTTTTTCGCAAGGAAAATGCAATCCTCTAAGGAGAGTATTTCGGAGGCAGAGCGTATGGGAACTGCAGCTGTGATGATAAAAAGAACCATACAACCGCGTTTTAGTATTCTCTGTTTCATTCTATAATCCCTTCCACAGTGAATATGAAATGATTCATTCTTGCACGAGTGATAACAATATACATGAGGTCATCTGTTTAAGCACTAAAACCTCATTCAAATCCTTAGATGGAAAACATAGTAAAAGGTTTAACAATATTTTTTCTGTAACTGCAACACCATTACAAAAGAAAATTACGAGCACTCCGCTCACTCTTTACAATATCAGACTGTTTGCTGATGTTTGCTTGTTTGCTGTCAAGTTGACACTTTGACACTTTCATTTTTTAAAAGACAACCGAACGTCTGCCCCCTCGATGAAAAATCTTTACTTCCTCTTAAGATTAGGACATACTATATAGGATGTTAATATACTATGATTTTTTGAAATTGCAATAGAAAAATAACATACTGGAAAGTCTCCAATTTTTCCCTTGACATCTCTCTATATCATTCATATAATGCCGACCACTGTGCGAAGTAAATTTATCAGAACGAACGGTCATTAAAAGTAAATATAGGAGACAAATAAAATCAAAAAGTAAAAAAGAAGGGAACTTATATGATTTCCAGAGTTAGGTCTTCCGCAGTATTAGGAATAGATGCATACATCGTTGATGTTGAAACGGATGTTTCAAGAGGAATACCAAGTTTTAGTATTGTAGGTCTTCCAAAAGGAGCAGTAAAAGAGTCACGAGAAAGAGTGGAAACTGTCGTTAAGAATATGGGTTTTTCTTTTCCACCGAGAAGGATTACAATAAATCTTGCCCCCGCAGATGTTCAAAAAGAAGGAGCAGCATTTGATCTTCCAATTGCGGTTGGTATACTTGCAGCCACAGGTCAGATTAATCCAAGAATGCTTGAAGAAACCGCTGTTTTAGGAGAGCTTTCTCTTTTAGGAACTTTAAGACCTGTAAAAGGTGTGCTTCCCATAACCGTTGCTATAAAGGAAAATGGTTTGAGAAGAATCATTGTTCCGGAAGAAAATGCTCCTGAGGCTGCAATAGTTGAAAGTGTTGAAGTAATTTCTGTGAAAAATTTGAGTGAAACGGTTCGTTACTTGAATGCCGAATTACAAATAGAACCTTGCACCGTCGATATAGATGATATCTTCAACAAAGTTTCCAACTATGCAATGGATTTTCAGGAAGTAAAAGGACAGGCGCATGGGAAAAGAGCACTCGAAGTTGCAGCAGCAGGAGGGCACAATGTCCTTATGATAGGTTCACCGGGTTCCGGTAAAACAATGCTTGCGAAAAGGCTGCCGACCATTCTGCCGAAACTCAGTATTGAGGAAGCTCTGGAGACAACGAAAATCCACAGCGTGTGTGGTCTCATGCACCCGGATATTTCGTTAATAGGCATACGGCCGTTCCGTTCACCACATCATACAATATCGGATGCTGGGCTTATTGGCGGAGGAAGACCTCCAAAACCTGGGGAGGTAAGCCTTTCACACAATGGTGTATTGTTTCTTGACGAACTTCCAGAATTTAACAGAAGGGTATTGGAAGTAATGAGACAGCCTCTTGAAGATGGACAGGTTACTATATCGCGTGCCGCAATTGCACTTACATTTCCCTGCAGATTTATGCTCATCGCTGCTATGAACCCCTGTCCCTGCGGCTGGTTTGGGGACCCCTTCCATGAATGCACCTGTACTCCCGGTATAATAGAAAGGTATATGTCGAGAATATCAGGTCCCCTACTCGATAGAATCGATATTCATATAGAAGTGCCAAGACTGTCCTCAGATGAACTCGAAGGAAAACAGGGCGGAGAAACTTCAAAAACGATACGAGAAAGGGTAAACAAAGCAAGAACCATTCAACTTAACAGATACAAACACAGAGACGATATTTACTGCAACGCCCATCTTGGTCCCAAGGATGTAAAAGAATTCTGCGCTCTCGACTCCGAGTCGAGTAAATTATTGCATCTTGCAGTGGAAAAATTCGGGCTTTCTGCTCGTGCTTACGACAGAATACTGAAAGTTGCAAGAACAATCTCCGATATAGATAACTCGGAAAACATAAAACCGGAGTATATCTCAGAGGCAATACAGTACAGAAGCCTTGACAGGAAATTCTGGCTGCATAGCTAACCAAAGATAAACACAAGAGCAATACTTTAATTTCTATTTTTCACCCCGACCCCAAAAAACCTAAAAATTCTAAATTTTTTTATTTACCAATAAAAACTAATTTTTTATGATAGTTTCCTCTTCTTGATTCTATTTGAAGAAAATATATACCTGAAGATACTTTTTTACCTTTATTATTTAAACCATGCCAGAAGAAAAGTCGTTTCCCTTTTATCCTTCCAGTAAAGATATCCTTTATTTTTCTTCCTGCAATATCATAAAGTTCAAGTTTCATGTTCTCTTCCTTTTTTGCACTAACCTCTATTGATATTTTCTTTGAAAATGTTGAGGGATAACATTTGAAGGAAATGTTTGCTTTTGAGTTGCTCTTCGAGGCTTCCTCTTTCTTTCCTGCTCCACCTGTATATTCAAAGATAAAAATCCCATTCGCTGCAGCAAGGTAAGCAAAATTATTTATAGCTGTTATTCCAAGAGGTGTAGTTAATGGGTCACCACAATAATAGCCGACAGATTGTGGAGAAAGAGGTGCAGAAATATTGAAAACCTCAATGCCACTAATCTGTAAAGCTACATAAAGCAAAGTATCTGAGATGGTCAGGTCAAACGGAGCATAATCCACTGTCCGAAATGAATCAACTAACACAGGATTTACTGGGTCACTAATGTCAACAATATTGATAAACATAGTGTCAAAGTTTGAAACATATAGGTAATTTCCTCGGTTTGCTATTCCTCGAGGATAACCAGATAAGGGAAGATACATTAAAAGTGTAGGATTATATACATCAGCAGTATTTATTACAGCAAGGTTATATGAGGCAGACACAAATGCAAAACTATCTTTGTAACAGATGTATGTAGGATACATAGGTTCGAGATTACATATCCCAGTTACAAAAGGACTATTCGGATTACTTACGTTGACAATTGCAAAGTAATGCTGCCTTTCGCTGGTCACATAGAGATATGGATAATTTAATTCAAGTCCATAGCCATCACATATTAGTGACAATTCACTAATTCTTTCAGGATTATATGGGTTACCAATATTTAAGAGAAGAATTGAAGGGCTATCAGCAACATAAGCGATACTATCCCTTATAACTATACTATTGCTCCGACCTTTAGTGTCATAATGAGCAACCTCGTGCAGATTAGATGGGTCTGAGACATCAAGTGTATATACACCCGAGTAAAAATTTGCTACATATGCATACCCATCCACAACAGTAACATCTATTGACCAGTTAGGGAGGAGGTCGTAATCCACGGTAGTTGGAAGCGATGGGTCTGATACATCAATTGTCCTTAAACCATTTCTCCGCGATTCACCAGCATAAACATAAGTTCCAATATTTACATTAACAGAGTTACTTGTTTCAAAAGGGGGGAAGAATTCACCAACAATATAAGGGTTTGAGGGGTCAACAAAGTCTATTATCTTAATACCATCTGTATAAGTGCTTACATATGCGTAGTTAGAAGAGTAGCTAACATCCATACCTACCCAGAAACTAGTATCACACCCCATTGGATAAGGATTGTAAGGATTCTTGATGTTTATTACCTGTAGTGCCCCCCATTTGTCAAGCAAAAACTAGTTGAGTTTTTTGGTTGCATTTTGATACTTTCTGTTCTTTGAAATAATCGTCCTCAAATTCAGATGGTGTCCTGTGGTTAAGTGTGGAATGAGGATAATCGTTATTGTATCTCCAGAACCATCCATCCAGTGCCCGTTGTAATTCATCAAATGAGAAAAACTCCTGAATCCAAATGAGATCTTCCTTCAATGTCCGAAATACTCGCTCTGTGTCCGCATTACCTTTCGGATTGTTGTAAGAAGTGAATATCTGCTTAATATTTAATTCCTTGCAAGCCTTCATAAAAGCTATTGATGTCGGCTGTGAACCATTGTCCGAGACAAGATGTAAGCTCTGCTCTGTCAATGTATCCCTTATACCTAATGGAAATTGATAGTTTAAGGCTTTATTTAGTGCAGCCAACCAATCTGATGTCTTTGATGTCCTGGTGACGGTATAGCCTACAACCTTTTTCGTATACCAATCCAATACCACTTGAAGATATGCCCATCCTTCTTCCTGTACCATTATCTTTGTCATATCAATACCCCAGATTGTGTTCGGTGATGTAGCCCTTGGCTTTGATCTATACGGATGATTACTACGCTTCGCCTTTAACTTGTTCTCTTTTGTGACAAGAAGATTCTTCTCTTTCATTAACCGGTATATCCGCTTCTTGTTTACAGGTAGTCCCTCACGATACTTTAAATATGCCCATACCCTACGATACCCCCATAATGGATGCTCTCCCTTCAGTTTCTCTATACGCTCTAATATTCCTCTATTCCGTTCCTCTACCTTCATTGATCTCTTCCTCTTTAATACTCTTCTTCTGTTTTTTTTAACTCAACAGTCAATTCTCCTATGATCGACTTCAATTCCTTTATCTCCTTCGATAAACCATCCTCCTTCTTTGTAACTCCGTTTACCTCAAATGCCCTGTGTGCATTCTTCAAAAACTCATCTCTCCAGTGGTATAATTGATTCTGATGAATCTCAAACTTTGTGCAAATCTCTCCTGTCTTCTGCGTCCTCAAATACTCCAAAACTACCTTCGTTTTGTCCCTCGAATTCCATTTCCTCCGTTCCATCTACTCCTCCTTTCTCTTGACAAGATTACACTAACTTTTGCCTCTTGTCAATGGGGAGCAG
>Ga0315545_1000287_pt1 | contig 55733 bp, 63 predicted proteins | sample SalMarSW160210MG_FD_203096 | JGI IMG/M metagenome (GOLD analysis project Ga0315545, IMG submission 203096) | Salt marsh sediment microbial communities from the Plum Island Ecosystem LTER, Massachusetts, United States - Salt Marsh Sediment SW1602-10 ...
TCCGCGCCCTCGAGGGCGCGTTGGTCAAGGTCCTCGCCTTCGCCGAGCTCGGCGGCGAGCCGCTGACGCCCAAGACGCTCGAGGGGATGCTCCCGAAGGAGGGCCAGCGGCCTCGACTGACGATCCAACACATCAAGGAGGAAGTCGCCTCCCGCTACAACCTCAAACGTCAGGAGATCGAGAGCTCCAGCCGGAAGAAGGAGATCACCCAGGCGCGCCACATCGCCATCTACCTGTCGCGCGAGATGACGGACCACTCGTTCCCCGCCATCGGCCGGGAGTTCGGCGATCGAGACCACTCGACGATCATGCACTCGTACGTGAAGGTGAAGTCGATGCTGGAAGAGACGCCGCTCCTCTACGCCGAGATCGGCGAGATCCAGGAGAACCTGGCCGCCCGGTACTCGACCGTTCGGTGAGGCGGGCGACCCCGCTTGCCGAAAGCCCTGTCTATACCTCTGTGGGAAACGCTTGGACAGGCGCCGTCTTGGTGTGGAGGAAGGTTGTGAAAACCGAGCGCCTCGTCTGTCCACAGGAGCAATCCACCGCGCGGCGAGGCTTCTCCACAGCGCCGTCCACCGGGAAGCCGGTGCAATTCCGACGTGCCCACGCGGATTCCCGGAGCAATCCACACGTCTCGACGGGTCCTACTACCACTACTACCAAATAAGCTCCTCAAGAAGGGAAGGTAGTTGAAAAAGTCGCCCGGCCGATTCTTCCCGTGCGCACTCGCCATCACGGGAATCCAAGGGGTCTCGCGGGTCCGATTGATGGGCGCCCAGTCGGAGACTAGAATAGGTCCCTCATGGCGAAGGTACGAAGCACCACGATCCTCGCGCTCTACTCCGAAGCGGAAAACCACGCCGTCCTGGCGAGCGACGGGCAGGCGACGTTGGACACCACGGTCATCAAGAAGAACACCAAGAAGCTGTACCGACTTCACGACGAGCGCGTTCTCGTCGGGTTCGCCGGGGCGACCGCCGACTGCCTCGCCCTCCTCGACAAGTTCGAGGGGAAGTTGAAGAAGTACGACGGCAAGCTGCGCCGCTCCGCGGTGGAGCTGACGAAGGAGTGGCGCACCGATCGGATCCTCCGGCACCTCGAGGCGGTGCTCGTCACCGTCAGCGAGGAGGGGTTGCTGATGATCTCCGGCTCCGGAGACGTCCTCGAACCGGACGACGGCGTCATCGGAATCGGCTCCGGCGGGCCGTACGCCCTCGCGGCGGCGAAGGGGCTGATGGAGGCCGTCGACCTCTCCGTCGACCGGATCGCTCGGCGGGCGCTCGAAATCGCGGCGGAGATCGACATCTACACCAACGACACGATCACGCTGGAAGAGATCCGGTGGTGAGGTAGACGGATGAGCCCATTGATCGAGGTATCCACGGCGCGACTGAGCGGGCTGACGCCGAAGCAGATCGTCGAGGAGCTGGACAAGTACATCGTCGGCCAGCAGGCGGCGAAGCGCTCGGTGGCGATCGCGCTCCGGAATCGGATGCGGCGCCAGTACGTCGACGACGAGATCCGCGCGGAGATCAAGCCGAAGAACATCCTGATGATCGGTCCGACCGGCGTCGGGAAGACGGAGATCTCCCGCCGGCTGGCCCGGTTGACGACCTGCCCGTTCGTCAAGGTCGAGGCGACCAAGTTTACCGAGGTCGGCTACGTGGGGCGCGACGTCGAATCGATGATCCGCGACCTGGTCGATATCGCGATCGACATGATCCGCGAAGAGGAGATCTACCGCGTCGAGGAGGAGGCCGAACGCCTCGTGGCCGAGGAGATCCTCAACGCGCTCCTGCCGAGCTCCGACACCGACGAGGAGCGGGAGGAGTCGATCCGAAGCACGCGGGAGAAGCTCCGCGCGAAGCTCGAAAAGGGCGACCTCGAGGAGCGCTACATCGAGATCATGGTCGAGGAGCCGGTCACCCCGCAGCTCGAGGTCTTCTCGCAGGACGGGATCGATCAGGTCGGCATCGACATGGGGAACGTCCTCTCCGGCCTGCTGCCGACGTCGCGGAAGAAGCGTCGGATGCGGATCCGCGAGGCGCGGGGCTTCCTGTTCGAGCAGGTGGTGGACACGCTGATCAACATGGAAGAGGTCCGCCAGGCGGGCCTCCAGCTGGCCGAGGAGATGGGGATCGTCTTCCTCGACGAGCTCGACAAGATCGCCGCCGGAGGGCGCGAGGAGACCGGCGGGCCCGGCGTCTCCCGCCAAGGGGTGCAGCGCGATCTCCTCCCGCTCCTCGAGGGGACGGCGGTCCGGACGCGCTACGGCGCGGTCAGCACGGAGAACGTCCTGTTCATCGCGGCCGGCGCGTTCAACATGTCGAAGCCGTCCGATCTGATCCCCGAGCTCCAGGGGAGGCTCCCGATCCGCGTCGAGCTCGACAGCCTGACCGCGGCCGACTTCCGCAGGATCCTCTGCGAGCCGAAGGACGCGCTGGTCACGCAGTATCGCGCGCTGATGGAGACCGAAGGGGTCACGCTTCGGTTCGAGGAGGAGGCCGTCGGTGCGATCGCGGACATCGCCTACGAGCTGAACCAGACGACCGAGAACATCGGCGCCCGCCGCCTGACGACGGTGATGGAGAAGCTGATGGAGGAGATCTCGTTCGACGCCGACGGGCGCCGTGGCGAGACGATCGTCGTCGACAAAGCGTACGTCGAGGAGCGGTTGAGCGGCATCGTCGAGGACCGCGACCTGTCCCGCTACATCCTGTAGCCCGCGCGCCGTCCGGCGACCGACGATACAGCCTCGATTTCCCTAGTCCTGGTCGGAACAGCGCTTCCGAGGTAAGATGCGTCATTTCGGCAACGAAGGAGGGACGATGATCCGCATCTCTTTGCCGGACGGGTCAACCTTGGAACAACCCCGAGGGGCATCGATCCTCGAGGTTGCGTCGTCGATCGGACCGCGCCTCGCCGAGGCGACGGTCTGTGCGGTCGTGAACGGTACGCTCCGGGACATTCGCGAGACGCTGGCCGAAGACTGCACGCTGACGCTCGTCACGACGGGCGAGCCGCAGGCGTTGGAGACGCTGCGGCACACGACGACGCACATCATGGCCCAGGCGGTGAAGAGGCTGTATCCGGGGGCGAAGCTCGGGATCGGTCCGGCGATCGAAGAAGGGTTCTACTACGACTTCGACGTCGCGGAACCGTTTACGGAAGAGGATCTCGAGCGGATCACCGCGGAGATGGTCCGGATCATCGAGGCCGACCTGCCGATCGTTCGAAAGGAGCTCCCGAAGCCGGAGGCCCGCGCACTGCTCGAATCGCAGGGCGAACCGTACAAGGTTGAGCTCGTCGACGACCTGGAAGACGAGACGGTCTCCTTCTTCGAGCAGGGCGACTTCACCGACCTCTGTCGCGGCCCGCACCTGGGCTCGACCGGGCAGGTGAAGCCGGCGGCGATGAAGCTGCTGTCGGTCGCCGGGGCGTACTGGCGCGGTGACGAGACGCGGCCGATGCTCCAACGGATCTACGGGACCGTCTGGGAGAAGGCGAAGGAGCTCGAGGCGTACCTCTGGCGCCGCGAGGAGGCGGAGAAGCGCGACCACCGGAGGATCGGCAAGGAGCTCGACCTGTTCAGCATCCACGAAGAGGGCGGCGCCGGCCTCGTCTGCTTCCATCCGAAGGGAGCGCGGCTGAAGCGGACGATCGAGGAGTTCTGGTACGACGAGCACGATCGCGGCGGCTACGAGATCGTCTCGACGCCGCACATCGGGAAGGCCGACCTCTGGTCGATCAGCGGCCACCTCGACTTCTATCGCGAGAACATGTACTCGCCGATGGACATCGACGGCGTCGACTACTACATCAAGCCGATGAACTGCCCGTACCAGATCCTCATCTACAAGACGCGGGTCCACTCGTATCGGGAGCTGCCGCTCCGCTGGGCCGAGCTGGGCACGGTCTACCGGTACGAACGGTCGGGGGTGTTGCACGGGCTGCTTCGCGTCCGCGGCTTCACCATCGACGACGCCCACATCATCTGTCGGCCGGACCAGGTCGAGGACGAGATCCGCGGGGTGTACGCGTTCAGCCTCGGAATGCTCGAGGCGTTCGGCTTCGACGCGTTCGACGTCTACCTGTCGACGAGGCCGCACGAGGGGAAGGCGGTCGGCGAGCCGGAGCGCTGGAAGCAGGCCGAAACGGCGCTGCGGGAGGCGCTCGAGGATCGCGGCCTCCCCTATCGGATCGACGAGGGCGGCGGCGCGTTCTACGGGCCGAAGATCGACATCAAGGTAAAGGACCTGCTCGGCCGCTCCTGGCAGTGCACGACGATCCAGTTCGACTTCAACCTCCCCGAGCGGTTCGACATGACGTACGTCGGCGAGGACGGGCAGGAGCATCGGCCGTACGTCGTTCATCGGGCGCTGCTCGGGAGCATCGAGCGGTTCATCGGCTGCCTGATCGAGCAGTACGCCGGGGCGTTCCCGGTCTGGCTGGCGCCGGTTCAGGCAACGGTCATCCCGATCGCCGACCGGCACACGGAGTACGCGCGCACGGTCGAGGCCCGCCTCCGGAGCGCGGGGATCCGAGCGGTCGTCGACGGGTCGTCGGAGCGGATGAACGCCAAGATCCGCAACGCCCAGCTGCAGAAGATCCCGTACATGCTCGTCGTCGGGGATCGAGAGGCGGACGCCGGCGCGGTCGCCGTCCGGCTCCGAACGGAGGAGGATCTCGGCGCGAAGCCCCTCGATGAGGTCGTCGGGCTGATCCGGCGCGTGATCGACGGGAAGTCGCTCGAGCTGACGTAGCCGAGAGGAGGGTGCGATGGTCGCGTGGACGCTGATCCTTCGCGTTCTCGCCGCGGCGGGACTGAGCGCCGTGATCGGCCTGGAGCGCGAGATGCACGGCCGCCCGGCCGGGCTTCGGACCCACGTCCTGGTCGGGATCGGAGCGGCGCTGGTCATGGCCAGCGGCGAGGCGGTCGTTCAGCTGGTGGCGGCTCGGGCCGGGATTCAGATCGATCCCGGCCGGATCGCGGCGGGGGTCATCACCGGCATCGGCTTCCTCGGTGCGGGGACGATCATCCGGGTCGGCGACTGGATCCGGGGGCTGACGACGGCGGCGTCGATCTGGTACGTCGCGGCCCTCGGGATCGTTGCCGGGCAGGGGCTGTACGGCCTCGCGCTCGGCGGGACGGCGATCGGCCTCGCTGTGCTGACGGTGCTCGACTGGGCGGAGGCCCGCGTCCCGAGCACGATCTACCACGTCCTCGTGCTCGACGTGACGCCCGAGAAACGGGTCGCCGTGCAGCAGGCGATCCTCGACCTGTGCAAGCAGGAGAGGATCCGCGTGCAGCTGCGGGGATGGGCGTCCGACGGAAGCTCGGGACCGATCACGCTGCGCTTCATGATCCGCCACCGGGGCTCGATCGACGTCGGAGAGCTCGGGTCGCAGATCGAGAGCCTTCCCGGCGTCACGCGGCTCTCCCTGGAGTAGGTCGTGCGCCGCTAGACCGCCTTCCGGAGCTCCTCGGTCCGGTCGGTCTCCTCCCACGGAAGATCGAGGTCCGTCCGCCCGAAGTGACCGTAGGCGGAGAGCGGCTCGTAGATTGGTCGCCTCAATTCGAAGCGATCGATGATCGCGCCGGGGCGGAAGTCGAACACCTCGACGACCGCCTCGCGGAGCCGGCCGTCGGGGACGGAACCGGTCCCCCGCGTGTCGACGCCGACGGCGAGCGGCGCCGCGCGTCCGATCGCGTAGGCGATCTGCACCTCGACCTCCCGCGCCAGGCCGGCGGCGACGATGTTCTTCGCCGCGTAGCGGGCCATGTACGAGCCGGAGCGGTCGACCTTCGTCGGATCCTTCCCGGAGAACGCCCCGCCCCCGTGGGACCCGAAGCCGCCGTAGGTGTCGACGATGATCTTTCGGCCGGTCATCCCGGCGTCCGACGCCGGGCCGCCGATGACGAACCGACCGGACGAGTTGACGAGGATCTGCGTCTTCTCGTCGAGCCAGTTGCCGACGATCGGGCGGACGATCGTCTCGACGACGCCGTTCGTCAGCTCGTCGGGTTCGACGTCGGGGTCGTGCTGGGCCGCGATCAAGACCGTGTCGGCGCGGATCGGGCGGTCCTCGGCGTACTCGATCGTCACCTGCGACTTGCCGTCGGGGCGGAGGAAGGGGAGCTCGCCGGCCTTGCGGGCCTCGGCCATCCTCTGCGCCAAGCCGTGCGCGAGGACGATCGGGAGGGGCATCAACACGTCGGTGTCCGACCGGGCGTAGCCGAACATGATCCCCTGGTCTCCGGCGCCGATCGTGTCGTAGGGGTCCGGCGAGTGACCGACCCGGACCTCGGACGCGCTGTCGACGGCGGCCGCGATGTCGCTCGACTGCTCCTTGATCGTCGAGAGGATCGAGCAGTCTAGGTAGTGGAAGCCGAGGCCGGGACGGTCGTAGCCGACCCCTTGGAGGACCCGCCGGACGAGGGACGGGACGTTGATGTAGGTCGTCGTCGTAATCTCGCCGCCGACGAGGACGAGGCCGGTGGTCAGGAACGTCTCGCACGCGACGTGTGCGTCGGGGTCGTCGGCGAGGATCGAGTCGAGAACGGCGTCGGAGATCCGATCGGCGATCTTGTCCGGATGCCCTTCGGTGACCGACTCCGAGGTGAGATAGGTGCGCGTCATGCTGCCCCCTTCCGCTGGCGGCCAGAGCGTAGCGGTCGATCGAGGGACGCGCAAGGTCCGTCGATCCCGCCTGGACATGGGGTAGAATCGATTGCCGGAAGACGAGGAGGGACCGTGCCGACGTTCGACCTGGCCTACGGAAAGGAGCGCGTGCGGATCGACGTTCCGCCGGACGTCTTCGACGGCGTCCTGGAGGGAACGCCGCCGCCCCGGATCCCGCTTCGAAGGGCGTTCGACGAGGCGTGGAGCGCTCCGATCGGGATCGGCGATCCGGCCGAGATCCTCGAGCCCGGCGAGCGCGTCGTCGTCGTGATCACCGACCACACGCGGCCGACCCCGACGCGGGAGGTCTTCCCGCTTCTCTGGGAGAAGATCCGCGGGCGGGTGGCGAAGGAGGACGTCACCCTGTTGGTCGCGACCGGGACGCATCGCGCTCCGACCGACGAGGAGCTCGAGAGCATGCTCGGGGAGCTGCGCGACGAGTTTTCCGTGCTCGTCCACGACTGCGATCGCGATACGGTCGAGATCGGGACCACGGCGCTCGGGACGCCGATCGCGCTGCATCGCGCGCTCGTCGAGGCGGATCGGATCGTCACGATCGGCCACATCGGGATGCACTACTACGCCGGATACTCCGGCGGCCGGAAGAACGTCCTTCCCGGCGTCGCGGGACGGGCGACGATCGAAGCGAACCACGCCCGCCTGACCGATCCGCGGAGCACCGCCTGCGTCTACGACGGCAACCCGATCAACGAGGAGATGGTCGAGGCCGCCCGCCTGGTGGGAGTTGACTTCATTGTCGACGTGGTCCTCTCGAGCGCCGGGGAGGTGGCGAAGGTCGTCGTCGGCGAGCCGGAGGCGGCCCACGCCGTCGGGCGCGCCTTCTGGGACGAGCACTTCCAGGTCCCGTTCTGCGAGCCGTACGACGTGGTGGTCGCCTCGGCGGGCGGGCATCCGAAGGACATCGACCTCTACCAGGCCTACAAGGGGCAGTACAACGCGATGAAGGCCGTTCGCGACGACGGGATCCTCTACCTGATCGCCGCCTGCCCCGACGGGATCGGTCATCCGGTGTTTGCCGACTGGATCGAGCGGTGCGAGTCGCCGGGGGACGTCTTCACGGTCTACGACGAGGAGGGCTTCCGACTCGGCGGCCACAAGGCCGTCTATCACGCGCAGGATCTGAGGCGCGCGACGATCTACCTCCGCTCCGAGCTCGACGACGAGACGGTCCGGCGCTTCTTCATGGAGCCGGCGGTCGACGTGGCGGACGTCCTCCGGGAAGCGGCGAGGCGGTTCGGGGGCGGCTACCGCGTCCTGGTGATGCCGCACGCCGCCGACACGTTCCCCGTCTGTCGCGGGGCGTAGCGTGTCCCTCGTCATCCACCGGCGTCATCGGGTCGACTCGACGCAGGACGAGGCCCGACGTCTCGTCGAGTCCGGCGAGGCCGAGGCGGGGCACGTCGTCGTCGCCGACGAGCAGACCGAAGGCCGGGGCCGGTTCGGGAGGGCGTGGACGTCGCCGGTCGGCGGTCTGTACGCCACGTTTATCGTTTCTCACCGTCCGATGCTTTCGGTCGCGAGCGGCGTGTGCCTCCTCCGGGCGTTGGCGCGTTTCGGCGTCAAAGCGGGCCTCAAGTGGCCGAACGACCTGCTCGTCGACGGGAGGAAGCTGGCGGGGATCCTGATCGAGACCGCGGGTGAATTCGCGCTGATCGGGATCGGCGTCAACCTGGTCGAGGCGCCGCTGGAGACGGCGACGTCCGTCCGGGCCGCGGGCCCCGCGGTTCGCCGCGGCGATCTGATCGTCGCGATCGGGGAGGAGTTGGACGAGAGCCCGGCGTCGGAGGAGGTCCTCCGGGCGTATCGGGAGAGCCTCCTCACCCTCGGTCGGCCCGTGAAGGTGACGCTGGAGGACGGGGGGTCGATCGAGGGGACGGCCGTCGATGTCGACGCGGAGGGCCGTCTTCTGGTCGAGACGCGGGCCGGGGTTCGTGCGATCCCGTCCGGCGAGTGCGTGCACCTGCGCGCCTGAGACGGCTGGCGTGCCCCCTTCGGCGATGCTATGCTGGGACGAACGGACGAAAGGAGGGACCGTGGGACTGATCGACGAAGCGATCGCGCTCGAGGAGAGGGCCGAGACCAACTACCGCGCCGCGGCGGAGACGACGACCGACCCGAGCGCCGCGAAGATCCTGACGCTCCTCGCCGACGAGGAGGCCCAGCACGCCAACGCGCTCCGGACGATGAACGCCGGCTCCGTTCAAGCGAGCACGAGCCTGGTCGATGCGGCGATGGACTGGATCGGCGGAAAGGTCGAAGGAGGCGCCGGGGCGATCTCGACCGACGCTGCGCTGCTCGACGTCCTCCGAAGCGCGATGGAGATCGAGCGGGCGACCGAGGTGTTCTATCGCGAGCAGGGCGCCGCGTCGGACAGCAGCGAGATCCGCGTCCTGTTCGAACGGCTCGCCGAGATCGAGAAGGGGCACTTCCTGTTCGTCAGCTCGCTCGTGGAGTACTACGACCGGCCGAACGAGTGGGTCGAATCGGCCGAGTTCGGGCTGCGGGGCGAGTACTGAGGAAACCGGAGCCGACGCGGTGCCCCGTCGTATCCGAATCGACGACGGCGCTGCCGGCTTCTCATTCGGGCTGTCGCTCGATCGCCCGCGCGGCTGAACGGCGATCCCGCCCCATCGGCGACCTTCACGCCGCGACGAGCCCGCCGTCGACCACGAGCGAATGGCCGATGACGAAGGACGCCTCCGAGGAGCAGAGCCAGACGACGGCCTCGGCGACCTCCTCGGGATCCCCCATCCGCCCGATCGGTTCCAACGCGGTGAACTGCTTCTCGGCTTCCGGATCCCCGCCGGTTACCCGTTCGACCATCTCCGTCCGGATGACGCCGGGACAGATCGCGTTCACGCGGATCCCCTTCGTCGCGTACTCGAGCGCGGCGGTCCGGGTGATCCCGATGATCCCGTGCTTCGATGCGACGTAGGCAGGCAGGCCCGGGAAGCCCACCAAGCCCGCGACGGAGGACATGTTGACGATGACGCCGCCGCCCTGCTCGAGCATCTGGGGGATCTCGTGCTTCATGCACAGCCAGACCCCCGTCAGGTTGACGGCCAGCACGCGATGCCAGTTCTCCTCGCTGCAGTCGGCCGTTGGCGCCTGGTCGCCCTCGATTCCCGCGTTGTTGATCGCACAATCGAGCCGACCGTACAGAGAGACGCTGTGCTCCACCATCCTCCTCACGTCCGCTGCGTTCGACACGTCGACACGGAGGAAGCTCGCCTCGCCGCCGATCTCCTTGAGCTCCTCGGCCGTGGTCCGCCCTCGTTCTTCGTCCACGTCGGCGATGACCAGCCGCGCCTCCCGGCGGGCGAAGGCCGCCGCGGTCGCCCGCCCGATGCCCGCCGCTCCTCCCGTGATCAGGACGCTCTTCTCTGCGAACGATGTCGTCATAAGGTTCCCTCCTTCGCGATCCGATCTCTCGGGCCGCATCTCCTAGAGAGGCGCGTTGGGCCAGCTCTCGATCGGTTCGGTCGAACGGACGACGTGCATCCCGGCTTCTTCGAAACTCCGGAAGGCCGCGTCCGCCTCTTCAGTGTAGTCCATCGCTCCGGGGACGACCACGGGAGAGGTGCAGTCCTCCAGCAGGTAGACCTTCTCCGCCAGATGACGGTTGCGAAGGGTGATGTCCTGGAGGAGGTCGGCGATCGTCCACGCGACGCAGTGGCTCTTGGCCTGCCCGGCGACGATGACCGCATCGGAATGCAGGAGTCGATCGACGAACGCCTCGCTTCTCTCCGCGACCGGCTCTCCTTCCGGCCCGGCGAGGATCTCCGGTCCGAGAACCGAGTAGTGCTCGGTGAGCGGGTGGTCCCCCTTGACTTGGAAGTCCGGCTGGGCTTGACGGGCGATCGCGTGAAAGAAGACGGCCTCCTCCACCGCGGGGACGAGGGCGTGTCCGGGGCCGCCGAGGATCGCGTGGTAAGGCCAGATCGTGAGGTCGTACTTCCCGCCTTCGGCAAGCGCGCGCGCGTAGTGGCGGACGTATCGCTCGAGGAACGCCTCGCCGAGTCCGAGAACGGAGGAGACCCTCGGGTCGACCCGCCAGCGCGATCGGTCGAGATCCTCGGTCGAGACGAGGGTGAAAGGGCGAGGGTGCTCCCCGTGAGCGTCGATCCAGAACGACGGGTGGAAGATCTGAAACGGGTGATGCGTGTCCATGGTCGGGCAGATCTGCGAGAGCAGCCCGAGATTCCGATAGACGAACTCGCACAGGCGACGGTTGTCGTCGACCGCCCCTCTTCCCGACGGACCGGCCACGAAGAGCTCATACCCGGGGATGCAGAAGGAGTTCTGGACGTCGACCGCGAGCAGCGAAATCCTGGACGCATCGTCTTTGGCCGGCCGAAGGCCGTGTCGCTTCGCCCACGCCTCGGCGCCCGCGGCGAGCTCGCCGTGGTCCGGACGCCAGATCTCGCCGACCCGCTCGGGAGCGAAGTGCGGGGGAAGGGGAAGCCGTCCTTTCTTCATCCCTCTTGTACTCTAAACGATTCGCGATGCCTCCACCAAGTTCCGCGCACCGGAGGGCCGGGCGCTTTCGTCGACTTAACATCGCCGGGATTCGCCGCTACCCTGGAGGCGTCGTCCGCGAAGAAAGGGAGTGGACCATGAACGATGCGGATCGGTATCGACCGTCCGAAGCGGTTCTCTCCGGTCGGACCGCGGACGTCTACTTCCTTCACGCCAGGGACGTCCTGATCGCCGAAGGGAGGGATCCCACGGTGACGATGGAGGTCTTCGCCAGCCGGGGGGGCGTGCTGTGCGGCATGGAAGAGGCCCTCCGTCTCGTTCACGACGCGATGCCGGCCGATGGTCGAGCCTGGTCGCGAGAGGAAGGAGATCGGATCGCTCCGGGCGAGGTCGTCCTACGGATCGTCGGTCCCTACCGACGGTTTGGAATCTACGAGACCGCGATCCTGGGGATCCTGGCGCACGAGACGGGGTGGGCGACGGCGGCGAATCGGTGCGTGGAGGCCGCGGCGGGGATCCCGATCGTCCACTTCGGCGCAAGGCACGTTCATCCGGACGTGGCCGCGCGGTTGGAGTACGCCGCGGTCGTCGGCGGCTGCAGCGGCTGCGCGACCCCGACGGGAGCGGAGCTCGCCGGCATCGACCCGTCGGGAACGATCCCCCACGCGTACATCCTCTGCATGGGGGACACCGTGGAAGCGATGAGGGCGTTTCATCGACACGTCGATCCGGCGATCGACAGGGTCGCCCTCGTCGACACGTTCAAGGACGAAGCGGAAGAGAGTCTACGGGTGGCCGAGGCGATGGGGAGCGACCTCTGGGGGGTCCGGCTCGACACCCCGTTGGAGCGAGGGCGGGTGACGCCCGACCTCGTCCATGAAGTCCGCGCACGGCTCGATCAGTCGGGCTTTCCGGACGTTCGGATCGTCGTCAGCGGCGGCATCGACCTCGAGGCGATCGAACGGTTCCGCCGGGAGCGCGCCCCGGTCGATGCGTTCGGGATCGGCCACGCCATCTCTTCGGCTCCCCCGATCGACTTCACGGCCGACATCAAGGAGATCGAGGGCAGGCCGATCGCGAAACGGGGGAGAATCCCGGGGGCGACGGACGACCCCGCGCTCGGACGCCGGTTCTGACGCGGCGACGCCGAGGGGCGCGCCCAGGCTTGTCCCCGGCCCCTTAGACGTAGACCGAAATCCCGAGGAGGAGATGGAACGTCGCGACGAGCAGGCCGGCGTACGCGATCCAGCGATGCAGTTTGAACGCCCGGCGGGCGAATCGCTTGAACCATCGCTTGGAGATCATGACCGAAGCGGCGGCCAGGAAGAGCCCGTAGGCGACGAACCCGACCACGGCGATCATCGGCAGCGGACCGACGTACGTTCCGTAAGCAAGGTCGCTGAGGAGCCTCATCGTGCCTCCTTATTCGTCGAGCAGGATCGATGCCGTCGAACGGGCGGTGTGGAGCGTCGTCAACCGATCGTTCGTGCCATGATACGCGAGGATGATCACGACGTCGCTTCCCGGTTCGAGCTCCACGTCCTGCTCGTCGCCCGAAGCCAGGGGAATCGCGAACTCGAGGATCGAGCGTCCCTCCGCTTCGCTCCCGGCGGCCTGGATCACGTGGTCGACGTCGTCCCTTCGGTGGGACGTCGGCGCGTTCCCGTAGTGGTCCTCGATCACCAGCTCCCCGTCTTCGATCGCCGCGATGACGATGTCCGCTCCCTGCATCCGGTTCTCCGGGCCGAACCCGATCGACAGCCACCCGGTGCCCGGGGAGACGAGGCCGACGTAGAGGGTCGATAGGTCGTTCTGCCAGTGGACCGACATCCCGGTCTCGGCGTCGATCATCCCGTTTCGATACTCGAGATCGGCGATCCGTCCGTCGAGACGCGGCGGCCACACGATGTCGGTGAAGTCGAGGTTGTGGGTGAACGTCCGCGCTGCGTCTCCCTGGACGTCGGGAAGCGCAATCCGCCACGCGTGGTCGGCCGGCGGCGCGTCGTAGATCCCGTTGCCGCTCGCGTCGGCGTAGAAGTCGATCCGATACGACGCCCCGAGTCGGAGGTCGGCGATCTCCAGGTCGAACGCCGCCGAGGCGATCTCGGGGACGGAGAAGCGGGCGATCTCCCGGCCCGTCTCCTCCTCGACGACGCGTAGCTCGAACAGCTGCCCGACGTGCGGGTCCATCTCGCGGAACATCATTGTCACCGTGGCCTGACCGAACGCGGCGACGGAAAGGACGACCCACAGGGCCACCGCTGCGACGCTCAGACGGAAGATCCGGTTTCGCATCATGGTTTCCTCCCTCGAATTGAGAACTCGTGTCTCGTTGATCTACGATGGAGCCTACGGGCGGATCGTGAAGCGAAAAAACGGAAGTCGTGAAGATCCGATGGGGGCGGGCGAAAGGAGAGGAGATGGATCTCGGGCTGAGCGGAAGGGTCGCGATCGTCGGTGGAGCGAGCCGTGGGCTCGGTCGGGCGTGCGCCGAGCGGCTCGCCCGCGAAGGCGCGAACCTCGTGATCGTGTCGCGCGGTGAGGAGGAGCTCGAGGCCGCGGCGGAAGCGATCGTGGAGGAGACCGAGGTCGAGGTCCTTCCGGTCGTTGCCGATCAGAGCCGACCGGACGCGGCACGGTCCGTCGTCGATCGCGCGATGGAACGCTTCGGCCGGATCGACGTGCTCTTTAACAACACCGGCGGTCCGCCTCCGGGGGAGTTCGCCGACCACGACGACGCGGCGTGGCGCGCGGCGTTCGACGGGAGCCTGATGTCGGTCGTTCGGTTCTGTCGAGCGGTCGTTCCGATCATGCGGGAGCAGCGATGGGGACGGATCGTCAGCGACACGTCGTTCACGGTGAAGGAGCCGGCCGAGCGGCTGATCCTGTCGAACGTGTTTCGCGTCGGGGTCGTGGCGCTGTCGAAGACGCTCGCCCGCGAGGTGGCCGGCGAAGGGATCACGGTGAACTGCGTCTGTCCGGGGGCGTTCGACACCGATCGGCTTCGGGCGATCTTCCGGGAGCAGTCCGAGGCGAGCGGACGGGATCTCGACGACGTCCGGCGCGAGTGGGAGGCGCGGATCCCAATCGGGCGGCTGCAGCGACCGGAGGAGCTGGCCGACCTGGTCGCCTTCCTCGCCTCCAATCGGGCCGCGGCGATCACCGGCGCCTGTCTCCCGGTCGACGGCGGGATGACGCGGGGGCTATTTTAGCCACGGTCCGGAGGATCCGTGGGCGTGCCGGCGTGTAGCGCGTTCGGCGCACAACCGCGCCGATCGCCTCCAGGAGCTCCGGTGCTCGTATCCCTCTTCCGAAAACCAAACCTCATCCAACGCAGAGGTCGCGGAGACTCGCAGGGGGAACCAAACTGCGGATCTCGACGGCCCTTGTGCCAGTTCGCGCTTCTGTCGGTGTTCCAATTTCGTCCTCCAGAACGTCCGACAGAAGCATAACCGCAGAGGACGCCGAGTGACGCAGAGGGAAGAACCGAACCTAAGCTCTTGCCGTTCTCTGTGATTCTCTGCGCTCTCTGCGGTGAAGCGCAACTTTCTTTTCGTCATCGGCACGAGAATGAACGAGATCGTTCATTCTCGCTCGCAATCATCCTCAGGATGATTGCGCATGCATCGGCACGTCGCAGCAGACGAGCGTGCCGACGCCGGACTTGACGACCTTGACTTCCTGTCCGCACAGATCGCAGACGTAGATCTTCCCTTCCTCTGCCATCTTATCCTCCTTCTACAACTGCAGAATCTCTCACCGCAGAGGTCGCGGAGGGATCGAGAGATCTTGCCTTCTCTCCCGACTGTGAGCCTCTGCGCTTTCTGCGTTTCCGCTGTTGACACACGTCACCTGCTACAGCGTGAGAGAACTTTCCCAAAGGCCGTGGATGTTGCAGTACTCGATCGCGATCAGTTCGCTGAAGTCGCCCAAGTTCGCGTGGGTGACGACCGTCGGGACCCCGTACGTCGGTCCGAGGTCGAACGTGGCGACGTGGACGGCGAGCCCGCTCTTGACCCCGAACAGCATGATCCACTTGATGTGGTGCTCGATCGTGTTCGGATGCGGCGTCTCCTTCCCGACCGTGATCTTGACGACCTTCTCCCCGCAGTCGGGGCAGTCGACGAGTTCGATGACCGGGACGTGCTTCTCTTTCCCTTCTTGTTCCGCTCCCTTGAACAGGTCTCCGATCTTCATCGGCTACCCCCTTTTCTTCATCTCGTCGAGGTCCTCCAGGAGCGCCTGGAAGTCCTCCTCGTGGTCGACCTCGTCCTGCAGGATCGACAGGACCATCTGGTACGTGATCGGGTCCTTCCCCTCCGTCAGGTCGAGCAGCTTCGTGTACACGTCGATCGCGCACTGCTCCCCCTCGACGCCCTGGGCGATGATCGCGCGTACGTGCGGATCGGACGGCTTCAGGTAGTTGCAGTTCGACGTCTTGCTCCAGTCGTTCGGATCGCTGATCGGCGTGCCGCCGAGCTGGATGATCCGATCGGAGAGCATCTGCGCGTGCCGGAGCTCGTCGGCCGCGTGCTCGGTCAGCTCCGCGATCGCCGCCTCCTTCATCGGACCCTTGACGACGGCGGCGCCGACCCAGTACTGGTAGTAGGCGAGCCACTCGTCGGCGAACGCCTTGTTCAGCTGGTCGACCAGCTGATCCGCATCGATCTTGAGGATCGCTCTTCCCTTCGTTCCCATGGACTACCTCCTTTGGATGTTGGAGGGCCGGCCTCTTGCCGATCCCTCAGAACGCCTTGAACAACTCGCGCTTCGCTCTGCAGACCGGGCAGAACTCCGGCGCCTCGCCTTCGACCGTGTATCCGCAGACCGGGCAGATGTGGACCGTCTCCAGCTCGAGGTCCGCGCGCGTTTCGACGGTCCGCTTCGCCTCCTTGTACATCGTCTCGTGGATCTTCTCCGCCTCGAGGGCGTAGTGCGTCGATCGGACCGCGCCGGCCTCGCCCTGGAACTCGGCGGCGTTGTGGTAGACCGGGTACATCTCGTGCACTTCGTGATGCTCGCCGTCGATGCAGGTCTGCAGGTTGCCGGCCGCGTCCGCGATGTTTCCCAGCTCGCGGTAGTGGTTCGTCGCGTGGACCTGCTCGGCGTAGGCGATCGCGCGGAAGAGGCGCGCCAGGTTGGGCAGGCCGTCCACCTCCGCCTTCTCGGCGAAGATCAGGTACCGCATGTGGGCCATGCTCTCCCCGGCGAACGCCGCCTCCAGGAACTCCTTCGTCATTTCGTGCATGTCGTCTCCTTCGAGCCAGAGGATCCGGATCGCTTCCAGGGGTCTCCCGACGCCTCGATGCTTGCCCGATCCGAGTCGGCTTCCCTCGAACTTCCTTCCTTACGAGAATCTACAAACGGACGGTCCGTCGGTCCAGCCGTTCCTCGAGGATCGATCGATCGACCCTCGGCAGCTCGTACAGCGGCCCGTCCCCGACGCGCTCCCGGTAGGACGCGGCGAACGTCTCCCGCTCCGGCGGCTCGTACAGCACGCCGACCGGGAAGGAATCCTCGACGTCGAGCGCGACGGAGATCGCACGGTCGCGATCGGTCGGATCGTGATCGTCCGGGATCGGAACGACGCGCTCGCGATACCAATCGACCGGATGGTTCCCCCACGTGATGCACGGCTGGATCACGTCGACGAGCGACAGGCCGCGGTGCGCGATCGCCCGCTTCAGGATGCCGGTCAGCCCCTCGATGTCGCCGGCGAAGCCGCGGGCGACGAACGTGCAACCGTGGACGATCGCCGTGGCCAGCATCTGGGCCGGATCGATCTCGACCCCGTCGAATTGGAGCCTCGTCTTCTCCCCGCGCGGCGTGGTCGGCGAGGCCTGTCCCTTCGTCAACGCGTAGATCCGGTTGTCGTGCGCGATCACCGTGATGTCGGGATTCCGCCGGAACGCGTGCAGCAGGTGGTTTCCGCCCTCGCCGTACAGGTCGCCGTCCCCCGAAGTGACGATCATCTTCAGCCTCGGGTTGGCGACGTGGATCCCGATCGCCGCCGGGATCGCGCGGCCGTGAAGCCCGTTGTAGACGTTCGCCTTCAGGTAGTGCGGCAGCTTCGCCGCCTGCCCGATGCCCGACACGAGGCAGACCTCGTCCGGCGCCAGCTCGAGCTCCACGAGGGCCCGCTTGAGCGCAGCGAGGATCCCGAAGTTCGGGCAGCCGGGACACCACTGGTTCTCGACCGGGCTCGCGTACTCCTCGATTTTCGTCATGGCGTGCGCTCCAGGATGTACCGCGCGTCGATCGGAAGGCCGTCGGACCGACCGATCGTCCCCTCGATCGACCAACCGAGCCCGCCCCGCAGCAGCTGGGCGAGCGGACCGGTCGCGTTTCCTTCGACCGTCCAGTACCGGGCGTCCTTGGGACGCTCCGTCTCGGGAAGCGGCCACAGCTCGGTGAAGTGGATCGAGCCGGCCTTTCGACCCTCGGCCCGCAGCCGATCGACCGCCTCGGCGATCGCCCCTCTCGTCGACCCCCAGCCGACGAGGATCCGTTCGGCGTCGTCGGTTCGACGCGCTTCCGGCGGGCGGATCTCCTTCCGGAGGCGTCGCAGTTTCTCCAGGCGCTTCGCGACCGCCGCCGGGCGGACGGTTCGCAGCTCCTCGGTGATGTGCCCCTCGGGGGTGTGCTCGTCGGAGTCGAGGCAGACGGTGTGTCCGCCCTGCCCGAACGTCAGGCGGGGGGAGACCCCGGTCTCGCTCGGTGCGTAGCGCGCGTAGGCCCCGAAGTCCGCCGGATCGGCGAGACGGTCGGGGGGGATCTCCGCGGGCAGTTCGAGCCGGTCGAGCGTGAAGGACGAATCGGCGAGGAACTGGTCGGTCAGGACGATCACCGGGATCTGGTACCGATCGGCGAGGTCGAACGCGCGGATCGTCAGATCGATCGCCTCCTGCGGATCGGAGGGGGCCAGCACGGCGCGGGGAAACTCCCCGTGTCCGGCGCGGATGGCGAAGAGGAGGTCCTCCTGGGCCGTCCGCGTCGGCAGGCCGGTCGCCGGACCGGGCCGCTGCGCGAGGACGACGACGATCGGCGTCTCGATCATCCCGGCGAGGCTGATCCCCTCGACCATCAGGGCGAAGCCGCCGCCCGAGGTGGCCGTCATCGCTCGCGCCCCGGCGGCGGAGGCGCCGAGCGCCATGTTGATCGCCGCGATCTCGTCCTCCGCTTGCTCGGCGAAGACGCCGAGGTCGGCGTCGCGGACGAAGGCGGTGATGATCCCGGTCGACGGCGACATCGGGTAGGCGGAGATGAACCGGCAGCCGGCCGCGGCGGCGGCGATCGGAATCGTCTCGTGCGCTGACGCGAACGCGTACGTCGCGTCGCGGCTCGGGAGCTCCTCCGGCACGCCGTCGCCCAGTTGGCTTGCGGCCCGGTCGAATCCGGCGCGGGCGGCGTCGACGTTGCCCCGGACGATCTCCTCGCCCCGCTTCGCGAACGCCGAGGAGAGAACCCCGTCGAGGACCGCGAACGGAATGCCGACCGCGGCGCAGAGCGCCCCGGCGGCGACGGCGTTCGCGTAGATCGCCTGGCCGCCGTGCTCCACGGCGAGATCGACGAACGGGATCGTCAGTCCACTGCCTTCCCCGTCGCTCGATAGCAAGAGTCCGTCGGCGCGGAGCGCGTCGGCGTAGTGCTCCCGCGCAACCGGGTTCAGCGCGAGGAGCACGTCGGCGTCCTCGCGCGGCGCGTTGCGCGGTTCCTCGGCGACGCGGATCCGGACGCTCGAGTTCCCGCCGCGGATCCGCGACTCGAACTCCTGACTCGCGAAGACCGGATACCCGTGCGACAGGAAGCAGCGAGCGACGACATCGCCGATCGTCTGGATTCCCTCCCCGGCCGCGCCAGTGACGAAGATGCTTCGGTCCATGGTTCTCCTCTTGTCCGCTATTCCAATCCCTCGTGGCGTGCGGCGATCCCGTCGGCGAGCGCGTCGAGCGCCTCGAACGTCTCCTCCTTCGGGAGGCCCTTCGCGAAGACCGGGTCGAGCCAGTCGACCTTCAGTGGAGCGCACAGCCCCTGGAGCCGCTCGGCCGCCTTTCCGGCCCAGCCGTACGATCCGACGATCGTGGCGTGCTTCAGCTTCGGGCGGAGGGCCGCGGTCAGGTACGCGGCGAAGACGATGTGCGGATGCGGACCGACGAGGACCGTCGGCGTGGCGAACACGACCGTCGCCGCGTCGACCAGGCGGACGGCGTACGCACCGAGGTCGGTCACCGACATGTTGAACGGCTCGACGCGGACGCCGCGCTCGGTCAGCGCTTCAATCAGGTGGTCGACCATCCGGCGGGTGCTTCCGTGCATCGACGTGTACGGAAGGACGACGAGGTTCTTCGGCGGGTCGAGGACCCAGTGGCGATACGCGTCGACGATGAAGGCCGGATCGTCGTGGATCGGCCCGTGGCTCGGGCAGATCATGGTGATCTCGTAAGGCTCCAGCTTCTCCAGGTGGCCCTTGATCAGGTTGGAGAACGGCATCATGATCTCGGCGAAGTACCGCTTTGCCGCCTCGCAGACCCGCGGTCGGTCGACGGCGAACAGGTCGTTCGTCGCCAGGTGCGCGCCGAACAGGTCGCACGTGAAGAGGATCTTCTCTTCGCGCAGGTAGGTCAGCATCGTCTCCGGCCAGTGAACCCACGGGGCGTGGATGAACTCGAGCGTCCGGTCCCCGAGCGACAGCGGCTCGCCGTCCTCGACGGCCGTGATCCGACCCTCCGGGATTCCCAGGTGGTCGGCGATCATCGGCACCGCCTTCGGGCTCGATACGATCTCGATCTCCGGATAGCGATCGAGGACGAGCGGTACGGACCCGGAGTGGTCCTGTTCGACGTGTTGGACGATCAGGACGTCGAGCCGTTCGACCCCGGCGAGCTGCTCGAGGATCTCCTCGCGTTTCGTGGGATCGGCGGTGTCGATCAACGCCGTCTTCTCGCTGCCGCGTACAAGATACGCGTTGTAGCTCGTGCCGTCGGGGAGGGGGATCAGCTCGTCGAACAGTCGACGATCCCAATCGATCGCCCCCATCCACGAAATCCCGGGCCGAATCTCTCTAGGTTTCAAGTCTCCTCCATCCCGGCTTTCCTGTCGGAGCCGCCGTGAGAACCGGCCGTCCGAAGACGGTTCTCGCTCGCACCGACGTCACGCCAACTTCTCGAACATGTCCTTCGGCGCGCCGCACTCCGGACAAACCCAATCGTCGGGGAGGTCCTCGAACGGCGTGCCCGGATCGATCCCGCTCGTCGGATCCCCGATGGACGGGTCGTACACGTACCCGCAGACCGTGCAGATCCACTTGTCCATTGTCTTTCACGCTCCTTTCCTGATGCGCTTTCGATACTCGTTGTAGGTGAGCGGCTCGCCGCCTTCGCGCGTCCCGGCGCGGTCGACCGAGGCGACGAACAGCGAATGCGTCGCGAGGTCGACCGTCATCTCCGGAACCACGGTGCACTCGTAGATCGCCACCGCGTCCGGAAGGTACGGGATCCCGTGCTCGGTCGTCTCGTGCGGGAAGCCGTCGAGCTTGTCGACGTCCCGCCCGGACTGGAATCCGAACCGGCGGATCGCGTCGCCGGACGTCTCGCGCTCTCGGTCGAGAACGGAGACGACGAACTGCCCGCTCTCGGCGATCATCCCGTGGGTCAGCGATCGCTTCCCGACCCCGATCGCCATCCGCGGCGGCACGTTCGTCACCTGCATCAACGCGTCGAGGCACTGGCCGTTGATCCGATCGCCCGACCGGGCGGTCAGGATGTACAGGCCGTGGGTGACCCGGAACAGCGCCTGGTTGAGCGACGCGGCATCGGTGACGAACGTGAACGCCATCCTCTCTCCTTCCGTCTACGGTTCGGCTTCCTCCTCGCCGGTCGGGAGCGGGCCCGCGGCCCGCTGTCCGAGCTCCCGGTCGGCCATCAACAGACCGGGTCCCTTCTCTCCGGCGATCTCGAGCATGTCGATGACCTTGGAGACCGAGTCCTCTTCCTCGACCTGCTCGGTGACGAACCACTGCAGCATGATCTCCGCCGCGTTGTCGTTCTCTTCGCGAGCGAGCTTCACCAGCTCGTCGATCCGGCCGGTGATGAACTCCTCGTGCGCGAGCGCGGCCTTGTACGCAGCAAGCGGTGAGTCCCACTCCGCCGGCGGTTTCTCGATCGCGAGCAGCTCGACCCTGCCGCCGCGTTCGTTGATGTGACGGAAGAAACGGAGCGCGTGTCCGACTTCCTCCTGCGCCTGGGCCATCATCCACTGGGCCATCCCGTCGAGGCCCTTCGCGTGGAAGTACGCGGCCATCGAGACGTAGAGGTAGGCGGAGAACGTCTCGTGCATGACCTGTCCGTTCATCGCTTCCTGCATCCGTTGTCCGATCATCGTGTGTCCTTTTCTTTCTACAACTTCTTGTGGCAGAACCACCAATCGAAGCAGTTCTCCTTACCGGTTCGCTCCGCGGCCGTCTTCTGATCGGTCGGCGGAGGAACGATCACGTGATCCTGGACCAGCTCGTTCTCCGGCCAGCCGGCCGGGATCGCCACGCCGTGGGCCTCGGCGACCTGGAATCCGCGGATCATCCGGACGATCTCGTCCATGTTTCGCCCGAGCTCCTGCGGGTAGTAGAGGATCGCCCGGACGGCGCCCTTCGGGTCGACGATGAACACGGCCCGGACGGTGTTCGTCCCCTTGCCCGGATGAATGAGGCCGAGCGTGTGGGCGATCGCCTCCGTGCCGGCGATGATCGGGAACTCGATCGTGACGTCGAGCGCCTCGCGGATCCAGTCGGTCCACTTGATGTGGGAGAAGACTTGATCGACGCTCATTCCGATCAGCTCCGTCTTCAGCTCCTTGAACGTTTCGTAGCGCTTCTGAAACGCGACGAACTCCGTCGTACAGACCGGCGTGAAGTCGGCCGGGTGGCTGAACAGGACGAACCACTTCCCGGCGTACGCATCGGGGAGGGTCATCTTCCCGTGTGTGGTCTGTACGTCCATCTTCGGAAACGGATCCCCGATCAACGGGAACATCTGTTCGGTCATGGTTTTCCTCCTTTGTCGGGTCCGAGCGTCCTACCCGCTCTCCGCCTTTCTTCCCGTCTGCTTCGTGCGTCCTCCTTCGGTGAATTCTCTACGCTTGGCATGCCGGGCAAAAGCAGGTCGACCGCCCGGCCAGAACCACGCGTTCGATGGCCGTTCCGCATCGCTCGCACGGCTCGTTCTCCCGCCCGTAGACGGCGAGTCGATTCTGAAACGAGCCGCCCGCTTCCGCGGACCGGCGGTAGTCCGACACGCCGCTGCCGATCGTCGTTCCGAGCTGCTCGATCGCGTTGAACAGGACCGAGGTGATCCCGGCGTGCAGGGCCGAGATCTCGGTTTGTCGGAGCGACTTCGCCGGACGCCTCGGATCGATCTTCGCACGCCAGAGGGCCTCGGCGGCGTAGATGTTCCCGATCCCGGCGATCTTCCGCTGATCGAGCAACAGCTGTTTGATCGGCGCCCTCGATCCGGCCGCGAATTCGGCGAGGATCTCGGCGGTGAATTCCGGACCGGTCGGCTCGATCCCCAGCTTCGCGTCGAACCCGTGCGGGCAGTGGACGACGGTCCCGAGGCGTCGGGGGTTGACGAAGTAGACGGATTCGCCCGAATCGAGGCGGAGGATCATCCGCGTGTAGGGGATCTCGTCCTCGGACCGGTCGAGTCGGAGGCGCCCGGACATCCGAAGGTGAACGACCAAGTCGCCGCGGCCGTCGAGTCCGATCACGATGTACTTCCCGCGGCGGGTCACGCCCTCGATCGACACGCCGATCAGCGCCTTGACGGGGATCGCCAGACGATCGTCGAGGACCTCGGCGCCGACGATCCGCGTTCCGACGATCGGGCGAAGGCGACGGACGAGGGTCTCGACCTCGGGGAGTTCAGGCATGGCTCGCCTCTTTCTCGAGGCAGTTGGCGCAGACGCCGTACGCGTACGTCCGGACCGACTCGACGAGATGTCCGTCGGCCTTCACGTCGATCGGCATCCCGTCCTTTACCTCGATGTCGTAGATCTTCTGGCAGACCCGGCAGCGGAAGTGGGCATGCGGTTTGAGATCGGCGTCGTACCGCGCGACCGTCGGATCGACGCTCAGCCGGAGGATCATCCCCGCCTTCGTCAACGCCTCGAGGGTGTTGTAGACCGTCGCCCTCGAGATCGACGGGAACTTCTTCCTCACGGCGGAGTAGACTTGATCCGCCGTCGGATGAAGCTTCGTCCTGTACAGCCAATCGAGGACGGCCAACCGCTGAATCGTGGGGACCAGACCGACCTCCCGCAGCATCTCCGCATGCGCCTCGGATCTCATTCGGACGGATTATAAACCGAGATAAAGTCTAAATCAAGGGAGACTGTCGCCGATCCGTCAGCGGGCGTCGTGTCTCTTCTTGACAATCGGCCGAACGAATTGTAGGATGATTCCGAAAAAAGAATCTATCGATCTTTTGCGTCCGCGAAGACATCGCGCGATGAAGGAAGGAATCCATGTGGAATCCCGGGTCGATGCGCGACTGAAGGCGCTGGAGAACGTGTGTCGCAGCGTCGGGGCCAACGTGACCCACCAGCGGCGCGAGGTGCTTCGAGCGGTCGTCGAGACTGATTCGCATCCCGATGCGCGCACGGTGCTCCGTCGCGTTCGCGAGAGGATGCCGACGATCTCGTTCGACACGGTGTACCGAACGCTCTCGTTCCTGGAGGAGCATCGGCTCATCGACCGGGTCCGTCTCACGGGAGAGCGGGCGCGGTTCGACGGGAATCCCAGACGTCACCACCACTTCATCTGCACGAAGTGCGGGCGGATCGTCGATTTCGAGAGCAAGACGCTCGACGACATGGAGCTTCCTCGCGAGGCAGCGGAGCTTGGCACCCCGATGGGGAGCCAACTGCAGGTCTACGGGGTCTGCCGGCGTTGCGCGCGGGGAGAGGACTGACGCGAAACGAAAGGAGGACACCATGGCAAAGGTGACCCGTGAGGTTGTGGAAAGGGCGGGAGTGGACGTCGATCAGCTGCTGGAGCTTCTCGTCAAGAACGCGTCCGCGGAGCTGACGACGTACTACTACTACACGATCCTTCGCGTGAACCTGATCGGTTTGCAGGGCGAAGGGATCAAGGAGATCGCGGAGACGGCTCGGATCGAGGATCGGAACCACTTCGAGGCGTTGGTCCCCAGGATCTACGAGCTGGGGGGAAAGCTGCCGCAGGACATGAAGGCGTTTCACGACGTCTCGGCCTGCCCGCCCGCCTACCTCCCGAAGGAACTGGGCGACACGACCGAGCTTCTCAAGGTCCTCGTCGAGGCGGAGCGTTGTGCGGTCCGCGGCTACACGCAGATCTGCAACATGACCGCGGGCAAGGACCATCGGACCTACGATCTGGCGTTGGCGATCCTCAACGAAGAGGTCGAGCACGAGTCGTGGTTCTCGGAGTTTCTCGGAGAGGGTCCGTCGGGACACTACCTGAGGCGCGGCGAGACGTCGCCGTTCGTCTCGAAGTTCCTGCAGTAGCAGGATCGACGAGGGGGAGGCCCGACGGGCCTCCCCTCGTGTCCCGTGGGCGGGGAGGCGCGATGCGGCGGTTCACGGCGGAGGAGCTCGCCTCGTACGACGGGCGGGACGGACGCCCCGCGTACGTGGCCTATGAAGGGAAGGTCTACGACGTGACGGAAAGCTTCCTCTGGAAGGACGGACGGCATCAGGCCATGCACGATGCCGGCCTCGACCTGACGCGTGCGCTCCTCGGGGCGCCGCACGGGGCGGACCTGCTGGCCCGCTGTCCTCAGGTCGGCGTTCTGGTCGAACCCGACGCCGATCGGACGTAGGAAGCCGCTCGCGACGCGGCGAAGACGCGGGCGGAAGCATGCGCCGGAGGTCAGATCCCTCCGGGATCGGTCTCCTTCTTCAGCTCGGGCCGAAGGTACACCTTCGTCGCGGCGTCCAGGTCGGCGTATTCTCCCCGATACGCCGGCGGCAGCAGCGCCGCCATCCGGTACACGATCTCGTCGGTGATCCGTTGGCGAAGATCGCGCGAGGGCCGCTCGTTGCCGGCTTCGACGTAGAACGGCTCGCCGACGACGATGTGAAACGGCGTCCTTCGGAGACAGCGGACGTTGCGGCCGATCGCCTCGCCACCGTAGAAGACGACCGGCAGGAGCGGAGCGCCGCTCTTCAACGCGAGCGTCACGACACCGGGCCTTCCTCGCTGGAGGCGACCGGTTCGGCTGCGCGTCCCCTCCGGCGCGACGGCGATGAACCCTCCGTCTCTCAGCACGCCGAGGGCGCGGCGGAGCGCGCGAATGTCCGGCTCGCCGCGGCGGATCGGGATCGCCTCCCACTGGTCGAACAGCCAACCGAGAAGCGGATTCTTCCAGGCCTCGGCCTTCGCCAGGCCGATCACCTTCCGAGGGCGGAAGCGACAGTGGAGGACCGGCGCCTCGAGGAAGTTGACGTGATTGGCGATCAGGATGAGCGGGCCGTGCATCGGAATCTTGTCGATTTGGTCCCCGTCGACGTCACACAGGACGCGGACCAGCGTACAGATCAGGCCGTCCGCCAGCCGGCCGAGAAGCGTCATCCGCCGTCCTCGGACGACCGGCAGAGGACCTCGATCCGGCCGGGAAGGATCTCCATCGTCAATCGCCTTCCGGCGGTGCAGAGCGTCTCGCCGTCGGCGTGGGCCGGGAGAAGCCCTTCGAGCGCGGTGACCGCGATCCGATCCGTCCTTCCGGTCGTGACGGCCGGACGACCCGCCTGCGTCCCTTTCATGAACCGCGGGATAAGAGCCAGGATCCCCAACCGGCTGACCTGGCTCGCGATGCACAGGTCGAACCGACCGTCGTCGATCTCGCCCTCGGGGGCCATCATGAACCCTCCGCCCAGCCGCCGGCCGTTCATGATCGAGACCATCAGCGACCGCTGGTCGATCGTCCGACCGCCGAACTCGATGCGGACCAGGGGCGCACGGTAGTAGAGGAAGATCGTCTTCAGCGCGGCGACGAAGTACCCGGGAAAGCCGCGCAGGCGCTTCAGCTTCGCCGCCTCGAATCCAACGACGGCGTCGAAGCCGATCCCGACGCCGTTGCCGAAGAACCGCCCCTCTGGGAGCGAGTCGCCGGCGACGCGGCCGACGTCGATCGTTCGCCGGTGGTCCGCGGCCAGCGCCGCGCACCCTTCGTCGAGCGCGTGCGGCACGCCGGCGCCGAAGGCGAAGTCGTTCCCCCGCCCGACGCACAGCACGCCCATCGCGGCGGTTCCTTCCCCGGCCTCCTTCGCTCGCATCAGGCCGTTGAGGACCTCGTTCGACGTCCCGTCCCCGCCGACGGCGACGACGACCTCGTATCCGTCGCGGACGGCCTGCCTGGCCAGCTCCGCTGCGTGCCACGGGCGCTCGGTTCGGACCAGATCGAACGGGATCCCTCGCTCGCGGAGTAGCCGCTCGACGGTCGGAATCGTCTGGTACGCCGTCCCCCCGCCCGCCGCTGGGTTGACGATCAGCCGGTATCGCTTCGCCACGGTCGAGACCTCCGTGCTCTCTGGGTCAGCCTACGATACGGATTCCGACGGTCGGTGTCATCTGCCGTACGCTGTACCCGGCCGGCGGTTTCATTCTCGAAGGAGACGCGAGCATTCGTGTCGGGGGAAGGGAGAGTTCCAGGTCCTGGAAAGGACGTCGTGACTCGGCGGCCGCTACGCTTGCAGCCGCTCGGCGACGATCGACTCGAGTTCGGCGATCTTCACCCGCTCCTGCACCGTCGAGTCGCGATCGCGCAGCGTGACCGTCTCGTCCTGCAGCGTTTGGTGGTCGACGGTGATGCAGAACGGGGTCCCCGACTCGTCCTGTCTACGATACCGCTTCCCGATCGAGCCCTTCTCGTCGTAGAAGACGTTCCAGCGCTGCTTCAGGCCGCGGTAGATCTCGACGGCGACCTCCGGCTGTCCGTCCTTCTTGACCAACGGAAAGACGGCGACCTTGATCGGCGCGGTCCGCGGACGGAGACGGAGGACGATCCGCTCCTGCGGGACGCCCTTTTCGTCGGGGATCGCGTCCTCGTCGTACGCCTCGCACAGGAGGGCCAAGGCGGTCCGGCCGACGCCGCCGGCCGGTTCGATGACGTGGGGCACGTACTTGGATTGCGTCGTGTCGTCGAAGTAGGAGAGGTCCTTTCCGCTCCCGGCGTGCTTCGGCTGCCCGTGCTCGTCGCGCTCGACGACCAGCTCGTCTCCCTCGCGGATCAGCTTCCCCTCCATGTGGCTGCGCAGATCGAAGTCGCCGCGATGGGAGACGCCCTCCAGCTCCCCGAACTCGCCCTCGGGGAGGAACGGATACGCGTATTCGATGTCGGCGGTTCCGCAGGAGTAGTGGGCCCGCTCGTCCGGGCCGTGCTCGCGGAGCCGCAGCTTCTCGGACTTCAGGCCGAGCGACACGTACCAGTCGACGCGGCGGTCGCGCCAGTAGGCGTACCACGCCTCCGACGACTCCGGCGGGCAGAAGAACTCCATCTCCATCTGCTCGAACTCGCGGGAGCGGAAGGTAAAGTTGCGCGGCGTGATCTCGTTCCGAAAAGACTTCCCGATCTGCGCGATCCCGAACGGGACCTTGACCCGCGACGTCGAGAGGACGTTCTTGAAGTTGACGAACATCCCCTGCGCCGTCTCCGGGCGGAGGTACGCCTCGGCGGTCGGATCGAGCAGAGCCCCGACGGTCGTCTTGAACATCGTGTTGAACTCCCGCGGCTCGGTCAGCTCGCATTCGTCGTGCTCCCCCGGGCGCACGCTCGGCTTGCGCGGGCAGTCGCTCGATTCGATTTGATCGGCGCGGAACCGCGCCTTGCAGGTCTTGCAGTCGACGAACAGGTCGTAGAACAGGTCGAGGTGGCCGCTCGCCTTCCAGACCTGCGGGTGCATGATGATCGTCGACTCGAGTCCGACCATGTCGAACGCGCTCGGGGCGCCGGGCGGGACGGACGTGTCGTCGTGCCCGGTGACCATCTCCCGCCACCACGCGTCCTTGATGTTGCGCTTCAGCTCGACCCCGAGCGGGCCGTAGTCCCAGAAGCCGCCGATGCCGCCGTAGATCTCGCTCGACGGGTAGACGAACCCGCGGCGCTTGCACAGCGCGACGATCTTCTCCATCGTGTTGTTCCCGTTGTTCATCCCGTCCTCCGAGCGTGAGATCCGCAGCCGCGTTCGGCGATCGCGTGTCCGCGAGGTCCGATTATACCGAAACCGCCGCGGGCACCCGGCTAGGTCGCTGCGATCGGCCGGAAGCCGAGCGACGCGTACAGGCGCTGCGCCGGGGCGTTCCCCTCGGTGACGATCAGCCGAAGGCGCTCGAAGCCGCGGTCGAGCAGCGCGCCGATCGATCGCTGAAGCAGGGACCGGGCCAGGCCTTCCCGCTGTGCGTCCGGGCGGGTCATCGAGAAAACGACGAGCGGCACATTGTCCGGTTCGGCACGTCCGACCAGACAGGCCGAGGCGAGGAAGTCGCCCCGTTCGACGACGAACGAGCAGTCGAGTAGGGGCTTCCCGTAGTCGCCGGAAAACACCTTGTCGATCTCGGCGAGCGCGTCGGCGAACGTCTCTCCCTCGTCGTCGATCGTTCCGCGGAACGCGGCGTAGAGGAGGATCGCCAGGTCCTCCCGGTCCGACGGGCGCACGGTGCGACACGACCGGGACGCGCCGATCTCCTGCCGGGTCAATCGCAGCTCCATCGGAACGCGCTTCCTGTCGCTCATCCGGCGCCGTCGGATCCTACTCCTGCCTGAGGAAGACGAGGTCCATCGTCAGTCCGTTGCTCCCGCTCGGGGTCGCGGTCGGGTTCGCGACGTTCCCGTTGCCGACCTCGGCGTAATACGCGTAGCTGAAGGTCGGGTTGACGGTGTAGATCAAACCGAGATCCGACTCGGTGAACAGGGTCTGGTACTCCTTGTAGATCTCGAACGCCTCGTCGTTGTCGTAGGTCGCGACGCCGGCGGCGAGAAGCTCGTCGATCCGGGCCTCGACGTCGTAGAGGTCGTCGGCACCTCCGGAGTAGTGCCAGAAGTGGAGCGTGCCGGTCGAGCGGTAGACGTTCGCGCCGGAGTTCGGTTCGGCCCCGCCACCGAGGCTGAGGAGGACCATCTCGATCATCGACGTGGTCAGGCGGGTCACGAGCGTGTTGAAGTCGATCGGCTGAAAGGTCACGTTCAGGCCGATCTCCCGGAGGTCCTCGGTGACGATCAGGCAGATCGCTTCCCGCGTCGTGTTCGGGTTCGTGTTGAACTCGATCTCCAGCGGCGATCCGTCGGCAAAGTCCCGCCATCCGTCTCCGTCGACGTCGACGATTCCGATCTCATCCAGCAGGGCGGTGGACTTGTCGAGGGCGAACTCGTAGACGACCGCGTCCTCCTCGGTCACCGGCCCTCCGTAGTACGTGCGCCCAGCGTAGAACGGCGACATGTAGCTCACCGGGCTCCACTGCGGGACCGCGAGATCGTTGTACACGTTGGAGATGATCGAGTCCTTGTCGATCGCGTGGGCGATCGCCTTCCGGAACCGGATGTCGCGGAACAAGGTCCGTAGATTCTCGTCCGTGTCCTCCGAGAGGCCGACGTCTTGGTTGATCCCGATCCACGACGTCCCGAACACGGGGACGTCCGGGTCGACGAGGACGGTGAACCCGCCTCGGTCGGCCTTCTCCGAGAGGATTCCGATGTCCTCCGCGCGCGGCGTGAAGAGATGGATCTCGTGGTTGAGGAACTTCAGCAGCGACACGTCCTGATTCTGCACGATGTGAACGATGTATCGATCGAGGTAGGGAAGCTGGACGCCGTTCGGGTCGTAGTGGTAGTAGTACGGATTTCTTCGCAGGACGACGCGTTGATCGGTATCGTAGCGTTCGACCATGAACGGTCCCATCCCGACGAGCTCCGACGGGTCGGTGTCGATCCCCCAGACGCCGTTGAACGCGTCGGCGGGCACGTCCGGGTTGAGCTTGTGGACGAATTCGGCCAGCTTGTGCCGGGGGAGAATGGGGGCGCCGAGAGCCGAGAAGATCGGGCGGAACGGCATCGACAGCGTGACCCGGACCGTGTGATCGTCGACCTTCTCGACCGCAGGGTACGTCCCGTCGGGCAGCTGGAGGATGTCCCGCGTACTCGTATCGATGTCCTCGTTGTAGTACAGGTCGTTGAAGGTGAAGACGACGTCGTCCGCGGTGAACGGCGTCCCGTCCGACCAGCGGAGCCCCCGCCGGAGGTGGAACGTCAGCGTCAAACCATCCTCGGAAGCCTCCCAGCTCTTGGCGAGCTCGGGAACGACCGCCGAATTGTTCGGATCGATGTCCACCAGCCCGCGGAGCATCATGTTGGTGTACTGCGTGGTGCTGTTCTCGTTCGACGTGACGGCGTTCCAGCTCTTCGGGTCGGTGATCGAGGAGACGGAGAGCGTGCCTCCGGGCGTCCCGGGTTCGAGGTGGGCGTACGAGGTGCCTTCGACGCCGAGCGGCACGACGACGATGTCCGGCGCTTCCTCTTCTGCTTCCTCCATTGCGGCTGCCGGCAGGAAGTCGATCGCGATCTCCAGCCTGCTCTCCGCTTCGGCTTCCCGGTTCCACCAGCCGCGGGCCATCTCGGCGTACGCGATGACCAACGCACGCACCGAGTACGTTCCCGCGGGAAGGGCGGCGATCCGATCCCCGGTGTCCCGGATCTCGGTCGTCCCGGGCGACGTCCGCGATCGAAGGAACCGCCCGGGGACGGTGAGCGAGGAGATCTCCAGGGCGTCGACGCGCTCGGTCGTGGCGGTGTCGGCGACGAGGACCCGCGCGACGATCCCCGCTTCACCGGTCCCTTTCTCGACCCGGAGCGTTCCGGTCAGCAGCGCGGACAGCCGGACCTGCGCCGGCGCTTCGAGCGTGAACGTCTTCTCGAGTTCGCACGTCTTCTGCGCGCTCGAGTCCTTCCCCCAGATGGGGCTGTCCTGATCGACCGCGACCCGCGTTGTAACGTCGGCGGAGCGTCCCGCCGCGTCGACCACGGCCGAGCAGGCGGAAACGTCTCCGATCGAAAGGCAGGCTCCCTCGACGAACGACCATTCACCCTCGCCGACGATCGGCTCCTCGGCGAGGAGGGGGCTCCAGGCGACGAACAGGACGACGACGAAGCAGAACCACGGGACACCGCGTCTCATACGCATCTCCCCTCTCGGCGACGATCCCGAGCGAAGATCGCCCCGTACTCCCCATTATCGGCGAGACGGGCGCTCGCGCCAGCGGCGGGGACGCGATGCGCAGAGCGCCACGGAACTGGGGGCGAGTCCCGCCACGGTGGAACGTCGGATGGAGGGAAGCGGCTTCAGACCACGCCGTCGGGTAGGTGAATGGCGAACTTGCACCACGGGTCGCCGCGAAGGACCGTCTCCACCACCTCGGCGCGGAGCGGCTGCCCGAAGATGACCTCCCACTTCTTCTTGTGGAAGGCCGAGCTGCAGTTGCAGAAGGTCGGTGAGATCTGAACCTCGCCCATGCGGATCGACTCCCGCACCCAAGGGCAGTGGCAGTAGTAGTAGCGCTTCATCCGCTCGTCGGTCTCGGCGAGGTGCTCCATGGCCATGTACGGGATCTTCGCCTCGTAGACGATGTTCCCTTCGCGGACGCCGGTCGACACCTCGGGGTGCCGGCGGACGTAGTCGATCACCTCGTCGGTGATCATCTGGACGAACCACCACGTGCCTTCCGCCTCGTGCTTCTCCAGCTCGGCGAGGAAGTTCTCTCTTTGCACCTTCAGGAACGCGTCGACGCTCCCCGCTTTCTCGAACGTCGCCTTCGCGTCCTCGTACCACGCGTCCTGGAGGTCGCGCAGGCCGCTCGAGAGGATCGCCGCGCAAGCCTTGGGATCCGTCTTCTCGAGGCGGGCGACCACGGCGTGCGTCAGGCGCGGCTTCTCGGTGTTCGGCGTGCCCAGCGGCGGGAGATCGACCCCCTCGAAGATCTTGTCCCGTTTCGCGTCGCCGAGCTCCTCGCCGACCTTCCTGTGCAGGTTGCCGAGCGCTTCGTGGCCGTCGAGGTACTCCATCACGGCGACGAAGGCCGAACGGTTCTTCGCGAACGCGGCGTAGCGGAGCAACGCGATGTAGTGGTCCCACGTGTTCTCGCCCTCGGCGATCAGGGCCGCCGAAAAGGCGTTGACTTCGCCCGCCGACGCCGACTCGACGGCGCCGGAGCGATCGGCTTCATCGAGGAACCGCTCGAATCGCTCGGCGAGCGCGAGGAACGGATCCAGGTGTTCCTCGGGGAGCTTCTTCTCGATGAGGTACGTGCGAAAGCCTTCTCTGTCCATGGGCCTCCTCATGATACCGGTAGCTTAATCTCCCAGAGGATATCGAACGGCGTCTCGACAGCGTCGCACGACCATCCCGGCGGTCGGCTCGAGGCGTATGGACAAGCAGCGAGGCGTATGCCCGATGGGTCGGCCGAAGAAGGGGCATGGAGGTTCGTCCTGCGCCCCTCTCTCGGGACCTACCCTCGGCGAGGGTAGATCCGGTCGGCGAGTGCCTCCTGGAGGACCGGCGGCGCGTGGAAACTGCCGTGAACACGGATCGCCTCGATCGTCTCGCGCGCGAGTTCCGGCTCGATGTCGTCCGCGAGCCGCAACATCCCGATGACGCGAAGCGACAGCTTCCGCCCCTCGCTCTTGAGTTCCTCCAACCGCGATCGAGTAACGGACTCGACGCCGACGACGAACGACCACTTGACCGCGTGGGCTTGGATCACCGGCTCGTGCCGCTCGAGTTGGTTTCGAATCGCGGTTCGGATGAGGTCGGTTCGATTCGAGTAGAGGCCCTGCTCGACGAGGACGTCGATCCGCCCCAAATCGACCGGGCCGAGGTTGATCGTGATCTTCTCGGTCTCGGACACGGGACGCCTCCTTCCATCTACCTGGATGTTCGCCCGCATTCTACTCGAATCTCCGGGCTCCGATCCACGGCCACGCCGACCGTCGTTCGGTGCGCTGCCGACCGTTCGGTCGGAGACGTCCGTAACATCCTCCACTTCCGCTCCAACTGCGCGTCCGAAATTCCTTTGCTTACCCGATCGGCGTTGATCATGAGCGAGACGGGCCCGATGGCAAGCAGCAACAAGCTCGTGTCTGGCATCCGTTGAACCTCCTTTTGCCATCTATTTGGATGGTTATAAGATGGAGTATATCGCCTTCGACCTCCTCTTTCAACATCCATACGGATGGTATATGGATGAGAAGGATCGACCCGTCGCTTGAACCGGTGACGCCCGACGTGAAACCGGGTATGCTTCCCGAGCCGAGACGACCGATCCCGGTATTGAGAAGGAGAGAATCATGGAAAGCGAAGTGCGAAAGGCACTGGAAGACGTCCGCCCGATGCTGCAGGCCGACGGCGGCGACGTCGAGCTGGTCGGAGTCACCGAGGATGGAATCGTCCGCGTCCGGCTTCAAGGCGCCTGTCAAGGATGCCCGATGGCGCAGATGACGGTGAAGAACGGAATCGAGCAGCTGCTCAAGGAGAAGGTCCCCGGCGTGTCGGAGGTCGAGGCCGTCTAGGTAAAGGGAACGCTGCGGTTCTCGGATTCGACGACGACCCTTGACACGGCCGGTACGAATAACGTAGCTTGAAGATAGCGTCGCGCGAGCGGCGTTCTTGTTTTGGTAGTCAGCCGGGCGGTCCGCCGATGCCCGCGCAGAGATCGTCGACCGGTGGATCGAACGACTCCCCGAAGAACTCGAACGCGACGGTCCGGTCGAGCGACGCGCGGACGCCGGTCTTCTCGATCGTCTCCCGATACGTGACGTAGCAGTCGAGGGCGCGTCGGAAGGCCTCCATGTCCTCGTCCTCCACGGCAAAGAGGCAGTCGATCTCCCGTTCGGTCGAGCCGGAGAGACGGTGGACTCCGGAACCGACCTTCGCCTGTTCCTCGGTTAGCGTGAAGAAGGCGAGGCGCTTCGGTGCGTTCGTGCTGTGCTCGCGGGACTCGACGAAGGCCCGCTTCACCACCGCGTGGGTCACGAGATGGTCGTGGAAGCCGGAGATCCCGTGCACCGGGTAGGTCACGAGGACGTCGGGACGGACGGCCTCGACGTGATCGGCCACGACCGCCTCGAGGGTCCGAGGATCGAGCTCCTTTAGGCCGCCGTCGGGGAAGTCGAGGACCGTCAGGTCCGCGAGGCCGAGGACGCGCGCGACCTCCTGCATCTCCGCGCGGCGGACGTCGCCCATCTGCGCGACGGTGTATCCGAACTTGAGCCGCTCCTTTGTCGCGCCGCCTTTCGTCAGGGTGAGGAGGCGAACCTCGTGGCCTCCGCGGACCTGGGCCGAGATCGCCCGGGCCGGGCCGAACGATTCGTCGTCCGGATGGGGGAAGACGTAAAGGATCCTCATCGCGCCTCCTTACCGACCGCCCATCGTACGGCGCCTCGCCCTTGACGACCAAGGACCGACGCCATAGCCTCAGGGGCGAGGAACCGAACGAGGGGGAATCATGGCGCAGCAACGGAGGGAACCGTACATCTGGGTGACCTGGCTGACGAAGCTTCTCGCCGGGGAGAGCGCGTGCGAATGGTCGGCCTGGTACCGTGCTCATCACACGAACTACGACAAGCTGCCGATCGACTTCGACCTGGCGCGATGGACGATCGAGCACAACGAGCTCGTCAACGAGCGACGCGAGCAGCTCCTCGACGAGGGGTACACGGTCTACGTCGAGAACGAGAACGCGTTCAAGCGGGTCGGCAAGACGGGGATCATCGTCTCCGGCAAGCCGGACCTCCTCGCCATCCGCGACGGGGTGGGGTTCGTCGAGGACTGCAAGACCGGCCGCCCGCGGACCTCCGACCAGCTGCAGGTCCTCGTCTACATGCTCCTCCTTCCGATCGGGAACCCGCGCTGTGCCGGCGTCGATCTCTCCGGCCGCGTCGTCTACCGAACCAGCTCGGTCGAGATTCCGGCCTCGGGCCTCGACGACGCGTTCCGGACGCGGTTCGTCGAGCTGGTGCACAGGGTCGGAGGGGAGAGCCCGCTTCCCAAGGTCCCGGCGTGGTCGGAGTGTCGGTGGTGCGACATCGGCCCGGCCGACTGTCTGTATCGGGTGAGCGAGCCGCCCGAATCGATCGAGGCGGAGACCGACCTGTTCTGAGTTCGTGCCGGGTCTCGGTCCGTGTAGGCGCCCCCTCCTCAGACGCGTTGGAGTATGGCAACGTACTGCATCGCCTCTTCCAGCGGAACGCGCTCGCGGTAGACACCCGCGTCGTGGTCGTACGCACCGCCGGGGTGGACGTCGATCAGCGCCAGTCCGGTCGAACCGAGCAGCCGACGGAGCTCGTCGGGCGCGTAGCAACGGAGCGACTGCGTGACGGCGGCCGACGGATCGTCTACGGGCCACCAGGTGTCGAGCATCCGATGCAAATCGGCATCGTAGTCGTAGCGCCGAGCGGCGTCCTCCCATTTCATGACGCGGCTGGATCAACGGTCGACCTGCTGATCGTCGCGGTTCCTCACGAGGTCCGTGAGGGTGTCGATATCGAGCCGGAGGGGGCGGTCGAGTCGCTCGGCCTCGCGCAGCTCCGTCATCCGATCGACGAACCGGAACGGCGCGAGCGGATCGGTCGGGTACCGATCCGGGTCGATCCCGACGAGCTCGACGTCGCCGTACTGCGAAAGAAGGTCGAGCCACGGCTTGAGCGCCGCGGTGTCCGGGGACCCAGCGAACGAAGGGAGGAGCGCGAATCCGATCCAGTCGAAGCTCTTGCCGCGCAGGGCCTCCTCGACGAGGGCGAGCCCTTCTTCGGTGTTGAACGGGAGCCAGAGCGCGGGGATCCCGGTCTCGACGTTCGTCCGCGGGTTCAGGTGGTTGAAGCAATCGATCAGGAGCGCTCGGTTCCGGACCCCTTCGCACGCCGAGTAGGCGTCGAAGACGAGCAGGCTGTACTCCCACGGCCGGTCGAATCGGATCTCGATCGTCTCGATCTCGCGATCGGCGGCGAACCGATCGACCGACGCGGCGAAGCCGTCCGGACAGCCCCACTCCGATTCCCTTCGGGTCAGGAGAGGGAGGTCGAGCGGCCACCGCTCGAGGAACGTCTCCGGGGGGATTCCGCCGAGTCCGCCGATCTGAACGTACGCGCGGTCGCGAAGCTCGGACTGCGGCCACGTGTAGGCGCAGTCGATCAGGATCAACCGGCCGCCCGGGGCGAGGTGCCGGTCGATGAACTCCCGATAGCAGGCGGGAAGGGCGCGGAGCTTGACCCGGACGAAGTCGACGGACCGCACCAGGGAGCGGTCGTGGAACGGATCGTAGTGAACGATCAGCTCGAAGCCGTCGTCCTCGTTGGTCGCCAGGATCGACTCGACGATCGCGCGGCCACTCTCGATGTAGGCAAGGTGGTCCTCGGCGTCGATCGTCGGGCGGCGGAACGTCAGTCCGAACGAGGTCGTGAGAAACGGCGCGCCGAGGAGCGCGGCGAGGTGGGCGACGGCGCCGTTCGGCGAGCCGACGACGATCGCTTCGTACCGACGGTCCTGGGGGTATTGGTCGACGCACCATTGGAGGAGCGCATCGACGCGGAGTCGGCCGGCGTCCTCCGCGTCGTGGCCGACCGACAGGCGCGTTCCCCATTCGATGAGGTGGATCCGGGTCTTCGAGGGGAAGAGGGAGACCAGGCCGAGGAACGTCCGGCTCCCCCACGGATAGCACTCGAGGATGCTCCTGCCCTCGCCGGTCAGCGCCTCGGCGACCTCGCGGACGACCCGGGTTCCGGAGTCGAACCCCTCGACCGCGATCGGTGAATCGGATCCACCGAACGTGGAGAACGACCCGGCGAGGAGCCCGCACGTCAGGCAGGCGACCGCAACGATACCGAACCGGGCGAACCTACTCGCTCTCGGCATGGCGCAGCCGTTCGAGCACCGCTTCGAGGCGTTGCGGGTAGTCGGTATAAATCCCGGCCACGCCTGGGGTGCGCGCCAGGCGCTCGAGCTGCTCCTCGGTGTTGTACGTCCAGAGGTGGACCCCGATCCCCGCGTCCCGCAGCTCCGACAGCAGTCCTTCGGTGAAGCCGACGAGGCTCGGGAGGTAGACGTCGGCTTGGAGGTCGTTCAGGTAAGCGAGCGGATCGAGCGGCGCGAAGACGGACAGCGCACCGGTCGGGATCGTCGGGTCGAGCTCCTTGATTGCGCGGAGGATCCCGTGGTCGAACGAAGAGGCCATCACCCGTTCCGCGGTCCCCGTCTCCTCGATCAAGTCGAGGAGATTCCGCGCCAGTGCTTCGGGATCGATCCCCTCGGTCGGCTTGATCTCGACGTCGATCAGCCATCGATGCTCGGCGACGAACCGGAGCGCTTCGCGGAGCGTGGGGACCGGCTCCCCGACGTAGGCGCTCAGATCCGACGGGCCGACGTTTTCGGCCGCGATCTCGCCGAACGGATCTTCCTCGGCGAACCACGAGCCGGCGTCGAGCCGCCGGATCTCGTCGAGCGTGAACCGCTCGACCGGCCAAGGCGAGCGCGTTGGGAAGAGCTTCTCGACATCGGTCGTTCGATCGAGCGTCGCGTCGTGCATCAGGACGAAGGCCCCGTCCCTCGTCAAGCGGACGTCGACGCCCCAGACGTCGGCGCCCATCTCGAACGCCAGCCGCCCCGCGGCGAGGGTGTTCTGCGGTGCGTGGGACGAGGCGCCCGCGTGGGCGATGTTGAGAACGGTGTCAGGACGTTCGACGCCGCGGAGGAACGGGTTGCTCGCGGCGGCGCAGACGCTCCCGAGGTAAAGGGACGCAAAGACGATCCCGACGATCCATTGACGCGCCCCGCCTCCGATCGTCACTCGATCCGCTCCTTCAGGTCCGCCAGCAGCGCCTCGGCCTCGCGCTTCGCTTCCCGATTCCAGAATGGCCATTCACCGATTGGGGCGTCGAGGACGATCCGAAGCTGGCCCTCGATGAACGCCGCATCGCGAACCCCGGTGACATTGCCGAACAGATCGTAGGTGAACCCCCAGTACTGGGCGTAGACGACGCGGTTCAGAAGGTAGGTCGGAGCCAGGGAAAGCGCGGCTTCCAGATGAGCACGCCCCGCCTCCTCGTCGCCGCCGAGCGCGGCGGGGGTGACGATGCACATCGCGCCGAGCGCGTTGTGAGCGCTCGCGCCCCAGTAGTCCTCGTCGACGGCGAGGCAACGTTCGTACAGCGTTCGGACTCTGCCGAGGTAGAGGAGCCCACTGATCGGATTGTAGTCGAGCAGCGCGCCCCAGTTGTCGGCCGTCCACAGCAGCGCCGCGGGGTCGATAACGGCTGCCACGGCCCCGTCGAAGTCGTCCTCCTCCAACGACGCGAACTCGGGATTGAGCCGGAGGCTCCGAAGCCCGTATTCCTTCCCTTTCCGGAACACCTCCTCGTCCTCCGGCGTGTCTCCGGGCGTGAACGTCGTCAGCTCGTAGTGGAGTTGCGCCAGCCGGTTGAGGACGAACGCTTGCACCTCGATCAGCAGCGTTTCGAGGCTCGGGAGGACGGACTCGTACGCCTCGATCGCCTCGAGCATCTTCTCGAAGACATGGCGCTCCGCGAACGCGGCGTCGCCCCGCTCGATCCGTTCGGCGGGGGAGGTCTCCTCGGCCCAAACGGCGACAGCGAGAATCGCGGCGAGCAGAGCAGCGGCGATCAGCCGGCGCCCGGTCCATGCACGGAAGGTCTTCGACACGATGGCTCACCCCTCTTCGGGTTCGAAGTGCTCGAGGACCGAGGACGCGCGGTACGTCAGCCACTTGCTCGGCGCGCCGAGCGCCTCCACGTCGACGAGCATCCTCCCGTTCATCGATCGCTCCATGATCCAGCGACCGTCGTCGGTTCGCTTATCGCGGAGGACGTGGAGCGCTCGATCGAGGCGCGGGTCCTGCGGCACCCCGACGCGGGCGAGTCCGAGCAGGGCCTCCAGGACGTCGGAGTTGTAGTGAAGCGGGAAGCCGAACTTGAGCCACCCGCGCTTCGGACGCCGATCGCCGGGACCGCGCGACGTCAGGAATTCCTCTCTCCGGGCGGCGACCCAGTCCACCACGCGCTGGCCGCTCGGCAGCTCGTCTCGTCTCGGCCGGCCGGCGAGGATCTCGCTCCACGCCTTCCGATGCCCGGGCAGGTAGACGAAGACCTCCTTGTCGATCAGGTCGGACGTGATCCGTTCGATCGCCTTCTCGACGGACGCGGATCGCCGGCCCACGGGCACCTCGGCGAAGCAGAGGAGGAGCTTCGGGAGGGCCATGAAGCAGCGCGACAGCAGGCTGTACCCCATCTCGCTGCAGTCGATCCCGTCCTCCTCGACGAACCGCTGGGCCAGCGCCTCCGTCTCCTCGATCACGACCGGATGGTCGGCGTAGCCGAGGCGCATTAGGGCGCCGAGCAGGTTGGTCGTCAGGCACTGCCAGCCCCGCTTCCGGACCCAATGGCGATGCTCCAGCACGAAGTCGACCGCCGGAGCGATCCGCGGATCCTTCCCGTCCGCGAGGAACTGGCCGAGGACGATCAGCTGCCAGTAGAGGCCGTCGTACTTCCAGTAGGGGCGCTCGTCGTCGAGCGGAAGGGCGCCCGGATGACCGAGGATCGCCTGCGTAAGGGGATACTCGTGCAGCTGCGCGCGGGTTGAGCGCACCTCGGGATCGGCCTCCGGTCGGCCGAGGAGGTCGGTCAGCGTCAGATAGCGGACCGGAGGGTTCGCCGGTTCCAGCAGCCACCGCAGCACGTCTTCGGCCACACGCATGGCTCGATTATGCCGCAGCAATCGTGTCGTCTGCGAGCTCGGTGTTCGTTCGAGCGCGATGAGGAGATCTTCCGCCACCCCGGTCTCCTCGGTCGAACGCTACTCCTTTCGACCGACGATCGAGAGTCCGATGAAGTTGCTGCTCACCGTGGGGTTCGGAAGGTTCGACCGCGCCGCGAGCTCCGCGGCTTCCTCCGGGGTGTACGCCGCGTGGACGGACGAGAGGAGGCCGTCCCGCATCGCCTTCCCGCGGATGAACAGCCTCATCGTGCCGACCAACAGCCGACTCGCGTCCCGGCGCAGGTCGGTGATGCAGTACCGCCCTGCGGGCTTCAGGACCCGGGCGATCTCGTCGAACACGGCGATCGGATCGCCCCACTCGTGGAGCCCGCCGTTGGCGAAGACGGCGTCGAAGCTCTCATCCTCGAACGGCATCGAGCAGGCGTCCCCGTGAACGTACTCCGCTCGATCCTCGAGGTCCTCTGAAATGGCGTTCGCTCTCGAACGCTTCAGCATCTCCTCGCTGATGTCGAGCCCGACGAGCTTCGTGCCCTCGGTCTTGCTCAGCCAGTCGAGTCCCAGGTACCCCGGTCCTGGGCTGATCTCGAGCGCGGTGCCCGAATCGATCCCGGCCTTGAGGATCTCGTTCGTCTCGATCCAACCGCGTCTTCGCATCTTGCGCATCTCACGGTCGTATGCCTCGACGTCGAACGCGTCCTGGATCCCCTCCATCGTCTCGACGATTCGTTCTCTGACCATTCGGCCTCCCGTCGTTCGACCGCCTCAGCCGCCCGGAGCGCGCGTCCCTTCGTTCGATAGCGAAGCGTCCGTCGGCTTTCGGCCCCGTCCGACCATGATCTCCCAGAACCACGTCAAGCGGACGCGGTCGGCCGTGACCTCCACGAACCCCGCGTCCTCCATCAGCCGCTTCAGATCGCGCGAGCGGGCGCTGCCGACGTGCGCCCGCTCGCCCAGCCGGCCGAGCCGATCGAGAGCGCGCATCTTCCACGAGTCGTCGCAGATGTCCTCGATCAGGAACGTCCCCTCGGGGCGCAGGGCGCGCAGCACGCGGCGGAAGACGGCCGCCTTGTCGAGGAGATGATGGAACACGTTCGTGCAGACGACGACGTCGAACGCCGACCGCTCGTCCAGCTCCTCGGCGCGCCCGACGGCGAACGAGGCGCGTCCCGAACCCGGGGCCCCGCACTTTCTCTCGGCCTCCGCGATCATCTTGGGCGAGGCGTCCATCCCGACCGCCGCTCCGGACGGCCTGATCCGACGTGCAATCTCCCGCGTTCCGGTCCCCGTGCCGCAGCCGAGATCCAGGACGCGCATCGCCGGGCGAAACTCGATGCGCGACAGCACGTGCGCCTGTGCGCGCGACTGAAACCGACGGACCGTTCCGGATCGATCGTACCTAGCCGCCTGGGCGTCAAAGTGCCTCGCGATCCTGCGAACGTGCTTCCGATTCGGTTCGCTCATCCCGGTTCGCCTTCCCCGTCCAACGAGCCGCGCTCCCGGAGTTCCGTGCGAAGCGCTTGCGTCCATGCGAGCTCCGCCTCGAGATGCGCCCGCGAGTGGTCGAAGATGAACCGCGCCCGACGAGGAACGTGAGGATCGGCCAGGCTCTCCTCTCGGTGCTTCGCCAAGTACGCGAGGGTCTCCCGCAGTCCACCGATCCGTCCGTCGACGCAGCCGGCGACCTCCTCGCGCGGAAGCGCGTCCGCGAAGAAAAGCCCGAGGTCGATGGCAAAGTACTGGCGCTCGATCTCCCTCCAGAGTTCCCGCAACAGCCTCAGGAACTCCTCCCGGCCGGCGTCGGTCAGGGCGTAGACGGTCCGGGACGGGCGGTTGCCGGCCCGTTCGGTGGCGGCGACTTCGATCATGCCCTCCTCGGTCAGCTTCTTCAGAGCGAAGTAGATCGACCCGAACGCGATCGACGTCCAATCGCCCATGTGGTCTTCGATGATGTGCTTGATCTCGTACCCGTGCAGCGGGCGATCCTGCAGCAGACCGAGGACGACCAGTCGCGTCGGCATCGAGAACCTCCAGGTAGAATATACTAGTTAGAATATTAGCGATGGAAGGACTTCTTCCCAAGGTGCTCAAAGTTCGTATGCGATCGACCTTCCGAGGCCGCCTGGTTTGTAGGCCTACCGCGTTCCCCCGAAGCGCCCTCGCCCGTGCCGGCCGCGCCCCCACCCCGGTCTCGGGCTTATGCACACATGATCGGCTTCCTCGAACGACAGCGCCTGTCCCTCCGTGATTGAGGTCAGGAGCTTCTTCCTCCCGGTTTGGAGAAGGCGCTGGATGGTGCCACGGGACACGCCCATCTGCTCGGCCGCTTCCTCCTGCTGCTTGCCCTCCAGGTCGCAGAGGCGCATCGCCTCCAGCTCGTCCAACCCGAGCTCGACGATCTCGAGCTGGGACAGCGGGATCCCCGACGGCTTGTACAGATTGAACCCGTCGATTCCCCGGCAGTAGCGGAGCTTCTTCTGGCGAGGCACAGTGTCCCGAGTATAGGGAGTCGACGACGAAAGGCCAAGGGACGCCGCTTGCATTTCGTGTGCATATGCACATAATTGAGGTCGATCGGTGTCGGAGGTGAACGTCATGGGAGGACACGGACATCGCCATATGTACTACGCGACCGGTCTACCGGGATGGGTGCGGTTCGGGTACTCCCCGGGATGGGGAGGCCTCCCGCCCGCGGCGCAATACCTGCGCGACACCGGGCAGCTGGACGCGTTTCTGCGTACTCTCCCGGAACAGGGCGGGTCCTTCGGCCAGCCTTGGGGCGCCCCCACGACGTGGTCGAACGATGAGCAAATCGCGGCGCTTTCAGCGCAGCGAGCCGCGCTTCAGCGATCGCTGGACGACATCACGCAGCGAATCGAAGCGTTGAAGGAGGAAGGATCGCAAGAAGGTCAGTAGCTGAGCCGTCGATGGAAGAGCTCGGTTTTCGAGCGGAATCCGAAAAAGAAGCATCCGACAGACTATAAGGAGGGAGAGATGCCAGGATTCGATGGAACCGGACCCCGAGGAATAGGTCCCATGACCGGCGGCGGTCGGGGATTCTGTAGCCCGTGGGGCATAGGACGAGGAGGATACTACGGAGCCGGACTCGGCCGCGGAGGGCGGTTCGGCTTCTTTGGGAGAGGATTCGGAGCAGGATACGGTGGTCGTGGGCTCGGCTACGGGACCGGGTATCCGCCGGTCTGGGATGCGCCGGCCTGGCCACCGTACGGTGCAGCGGCGCCGACTGCGGACTTCGATGCTCTGCAGGACCAGGTTCGAGGGCTCCAGGATCAGTTGAGCAAGATCGAGCAGCGGATGCGTGAACTGAATGCGTGAGCGCAGGGAGGCCCAATGAGGATCGCTGTTTCTGCGAGCGGACCAGGGCTTAATGCGCCGGTGGATCCGCGGTTCGGGCGCTGTCCGTATTTCGTGGTCGTCGATTCGGAGACGATGGAATGGGAGGCGATCGACAACGCGAATGCGGCCACCGCCGGAGGCGCCGGAATCCGCACGGCCCAAGTCATCGCCGATCAAGGCGTCCAGACTGTGATTACCGGGAACTGCGGACCGAATGCCTATCAAACGCTCTCGGCGGCCGGTATCGAGGTGGCCAGCGGGTTCACAGGTTCGGTTCAAGAAGCCGTGGAAGCCTACGAGCGCGGCGGACTCCGGCCGACCGCTCAGGCCAACGTGACCTCTCACTACGGGGCGCGAACGCCGACCGGCCGAGGCATGGGTCGTGGGATGGGGCAGGGTATGGGACGGGGGTTGGGGAGAAGCGCCATGGGCGCCGTTTCGCCGTCCGCTTCTGCCGATCCCCTGATGGACCTTGCCGAGCAACTCCGAGCGCTGACCCGTGAGATCGAGGGGCTCAGCGACCGTCTTGAGAAGCTGGAAAGGAAAGACACATGAAGGTCTGCATCACGTCGTCCGGTCGAGACTTGGAGGCGCCGATGGATCGGAGCTTCGGCCGGGCCGCGTACTTCCTGTTCGTCGATCCGGAGACCCTGTTCGTCGACGCCGTGGAGAACCGACCGGGCGCACACGGTGCGGGGGTCCAGGCGGCCCAGACGGTCACCCAGCATGGGGCAAGGGTCGTGGTCACCGGAAGCATGGGACCGAACGCGTTCCAGGGCCTGTCGGCGGCCGGGATCGAGGTTTACGTGGGGGCGTCGGGAACGGTGAAGGATGCCCTCGACGCACACCGATCCGGTCAACTCGAGTCCGCCCAGGCTCCCACCGGACGTGCCCATGGAGGAGGACCGCGATGACCAAGCTGTGCATTCCGACCACCGGACGAGGCGGGCTCGAGGACACGGTCGGGGAGCACTTCGGCCGCGTGCCGACGTTCACGTTTGTCGACGCCGAGACGGGCGCGATCGAGATCCTCGACAACACCTCCGAACACATGGGCGGAGCCGGTCTCCCGGCCGAGCTTCTGGCGCGCGCCGGGGTCGACGTGGTCCTGTGCAGCGGCCTCGGCCGACGCGCGATTCAGCTGCTCTCCGACACCGGCGTGTCCGTCTGCACCGGGATGACGGGGACGGTCGCCGAGGTCGTCGCCGCGTGGAAGGGCGGGAGCCTGTCGGAGGCCGGGGAATCGGACGCCTGCACGCGCCGCGCGTTCCACGATCGCCACGGATGAAGATCGCCGTGGCCAGCGGCAAGGGCGGGACCGGCAAGACGCTGGTCGCGGTGAACCTTGCTACCGTTCTTGCGCCCGAGCATCCGACGGCGTTGGTCGACTGCGACGTCGAAGCGCCGAACGACCACCTGTTCGTGAACCCGACGCTCGGTGAGCCTCAGGATGTCTCCAAGCGGGTTCCGGTCATCGACGAACAACGGTGTACGCTCTGCGGCGCCTGCAGCGAGGCTTGCGAGTACGGGGCGATCGTGGTGATCCGGGATCGGGTCATGGTGTTCGACGAGTTGTGTCACGGCTGCGGCCGATGCGGCCTCGTCTGCCCGGCCGACGCCATCCGGGAAGTCGATCATCCGCTCGGGGTGATCGAACGGGGAACCGCGGGAGAGATGGCGTTCGGACACGGTCGGCTGCACATCGGCGAGGCGATGGCGAGCCCGATCATCGCCGAGTTGAAGCGGACTACCCCGGAGCGGGATTGGGTGATTCTGGACGCGCCGCCCGGGACGGCCTGTTCGGTGATCACGACGCTCCATGGGGTGGACGGCGTTCTGCTCGTGACCGAGCCGACGCCGTTCGGCCTACACGACCTGCGTGCGGCCGTCGGTGTCGTACGCACGCTGGGGCTTCCCGCGGGCGTGGTGATCAACCGCGAGGGCACAGGAGATAAGGACGTCGAACGGTACTGTGAGGAAGAGGGGCTTCCGATTCTCCTGCGGATCCCGTTCGATCGGCGCATTGCGGAAGTCGGTGCCGAGGCACGTGTGCTCGTGGACGCGCTCCCCGAGTGGCGGGATCGCTTCGTGAAGCTGGCACGAGATGCAGAGGATCTGATCGCATGAAACGCATTGTGTTCCTCTCGGGCAAGGGCGGAACGGGCAAGACGACCTTGGCTTCGGTCTTCGCCAGCCGGGTCGAAGACCTCACGGTCGTCGACGCGGACGTCGACGCGGCGAACCTCCATCTCGTCTTCCATCCGGAGATCGAAGAGACGGGGATCTACCGTGGTTCGAGCGTCGCCGTTCGGGATGAGGAGAGATGCACAGCGTGTGGCCGATGCCTCGAGGTCTGCCGGTTCGACGCGATCGACGCGGGACTTCGGATCGATCCGCTGCTGTGCGAAGGATGCGGGGCGTGCGTGACGGCCTGTCCTGTCGATGCCCTCCGGTTGGTCGAGCGTCCGTCCGGAGAGTGGTACACGGGGCGGGCCGCACGCCGCCCGATGGTCGGCGCCGAGCTGTACCCGGGCGAGGAGGTCTCGGGCAAGCTCGTCTCCGTGATTCGGGAAAAGGCCGACGAGATCGCGAAGGACGAGGGATCGGAGCAAATTGCCATCGACGGATCCCCGGGCATCGGATGTCCGGTGATCGCTTCGACGACCGGAACGCAAGTGGCCGTGCTGGTGACCGAGCCGTCCCGATCCGGGTTGCACGACCTCGAACGGATCCTCGGCGTCGTTCGGCACTTCGGCGTCCCCGCGTATCTCGTCCTCAACAAGGCGGATCTGAGCGAGCCGCTGGCCGAGGAGGTCGAGGCGTTCGCGCGCCGTGAGGAACTCCCGATGCTCGGCCGGATTCCGTACGACGAGCGGGTCCTCGAGGCGCTGCGCATCGGTCGCAGCCCGGCGGACGACCCGGAGAGCCCGGCGGGACGCGCGATGGCCGAAGCGATGGCGACGCTGCGGAAGGAGATCGGCTGACCCATCGGCGGTCAGTCGGGAGAAAGGCGAAGGGACGTCCTTGACGGACGTTCTTCTCTTGTCTTGAGCGAAGGGATCGAACGACAAAGGAGGGAACCATGCCGCGTGGAGACGGAACCGGGCCGGCTGGAGGGGGTTCGGGACGAGGCGGCGGAGGACGTGGACGCCAGGGAGGCCGCGGTCGAATGGGGGGAAACCGCCCCGGAGCCGGTCCGTCCGGGTTCTGCGTTTGCCCGAGCTGCGGACAGCGTGTGGCCCACACGGTCGGGACGCCGTGCTACCGGATGACCTGCCCCCAATGTGGGGCCAAGCTGGCGCGAGAATAGCTCGCGATTCGGCCGATCGACAACGCGAACGACGACCATGAGAACCTATTTGGATTGCCTCCCATGCTTCCTGAGGCAGGCGCTCGATGCGGCGCGACGCGCAACCAGGGACGAAAAGCTCCAGCGCGACGTCCTGAATCGCGTGGCCTCCATCTTCCCGGGGCTTCCGCTCTACGGGACCCCCATCGAATTGGGAAGAGAGATTCACGGTCTTGTGCGCGAGGTCACGGGGGTCGACGATCCGTATCGCGAGGCGAAGCGAAGCAGTAACGATCAAGTGATCGCCTTGCTGCCTGAGATCCGCCGGATCGTCGAGGCGTCCACGGACCGCCTACGGACCGTGCTCGAACTGGCGGCGGCCGGGAACGCGATCGATCTCGCCATCCACTCCCGAGTGGACGTGCGCCGCGCGATGGAGCATGCCTTAGAGGATCAAGGGGGCATGGTCGATTACCCCCTGCTGCTCGAGCGACTCCAATCCGCGGACGACGTTCTCTACGTGGGGGACAACGCAGGAGAGATCGTCTTTGACAAGCTGGTCGTAGCACAGCTCGTCGAGAGAGGCAAGCGGGTCACGTTCGTGGTTCGTGGACGGCCGATCCTCAACGATGCCACGATCGAGGACGCCCGGTATGTCGGGATGGACGATGTGGCTGAGGTTATGGCGAGCGGGTCGGACGGACCGGGTACGGCGCTTGCGCTGTGCACGCCGCAGTTCGTCGATCGGTTCCAACGGGCAGGCCTCATTCTGTGCAAGGGACAAGGGAACTTCGAGGGCCTGTCGGGCGAGGATGCTCCGCTGTTCTTCCTTCTCCAGGTAAAGTGTCCTGTGGTGGCGGATGAACTCGGGGTGAGAATCGGGAGAATCGTTCTCCGGTCTGAGACGGACTCCGCGTCGTACGGGGTCCGCGATGATTCGCCGAAAGGCGCGGCCGGGGCGAGTGACGCGGGAAGGGGAGCCGACCGATGATGTCCGGACAAGAGCAGGAGCGGTTGAAGCGGCAGCAGGAGCGAATAGAGCGTGGAATCCGGGAAGCGATGGAGCGGATCGAACACCGGATCGTCGTGTTCAGTGGAAAGGGCGGCGTCGGGAAGACGACGGTCGCCGTCAACCTCGCCTGTGCGCTCGCGAAACAGGGACAACACATCGGACTCCTCGACGCGGACGTCACCGGGCCCAACGTACCGCTGATGATCGGGATCGACGAACCGCCCAGAACGGATGGAGACCGCCTGCTGCCCCACGAGCGGTTCGGTCTCCGGGTCGTCTCCCTTGCATCGATGTTGCCGGCCGGCGCGGCGGTGATTTGGCGTGGACCGATGCGATCGAAGGCGCTCGACCAGCTGCTGGGTGAGACGGAGTGGGGAGATTTGGGCGTACTGATCGTCGATCTCCCGCCCGGCACGGGTGACGAGGTCCTCACGATCGTTCAGCGAACCTCGCCGCAGATGGCGATCGTCGTGACCACGCCGCAGGAGGTCGCGCTCCTCGACGCGCGTCGGGCGATCAGCTTCGCCAGGAAGCTCGAGGTGCCGAGCATCGGGATCGTGGAGAACATGTCCGGGCTGATCTGTCCGCACTGCGGCGGGGTGATCGATTTGTTCGGCACCGGCGGTGGCCAGCGCGAAGCGGCGGCCCAGGGCGTGGAGTTCCTCGGATCGGTCCCGATCGATCCGGCGGCACGCGAGGGAGGGGACGCCGGAAGGCCGGTGGTCCTGTCCGATCCGGCCGGATCGGCGTCGAGGGCGTTTCTCGAGATCGCTTCCGGCATCGCCGATCGGGTCGCGTCCGAGGGGGCGACAGGAACGGAGACGTAGCGGACTTCGTCCGCGTCGAGGGACGCGCGAAACCGATGGAGGGCGGTATCCGACATGAGCGACGAGAGTCGAACGATTGCATTCGGCCCGGTGCCGTCCCGTCGATTGGGACGAAGCCTGGGCGTCAACAACATCCCGCCGAAGACCTGCACCTACTCCTGTGTGTACTGCCAGTTGGGTCGGACCGACCGGATGAGGAGCGAACGGACGGCGTTCTATCGCCCCGACGAGATCTATCAGGAAGTTCTCGAGCGGGTCGAGCAGGCCGACGCGGCAGGGGATCCGATCGACTATCTGACCTTCGTTCCGGACGGGGAACCGACGCTGGATGCTCACCTGGGAGAATCGATCGACCGACTCAAGCGAATCGGGCTGCCGATCGCCGTGATCAGCAACGCGTCCTTGCTGTGGCGTGCCGACGTCCAGAACGATCTCGCGAATGCCGATTGGGTCTCCGTGAAGGTCGACGCGGCGGACGAGGAGACCTGGACGGCGGTGAACCGTCCTCACGGGAACCTCCAGTTTAAACGCGTTCAGGAAGGGGTGCTCGGATTTGCGGAGACATTCGGCGGTCGACTGGTGTCGGAAACGATGCTGGTCCGGGGGATCAACGATCGGGAGAGGCAGATTCAGGGAATCGCGGCGTTCCTCGGTCGCTTGAAGCCGACGGTCGCCTACGTCGCGGCGCCCACCCGCCCGCCGGCGGAGCCCTGGGTGGAACTCCCGCGGATGGACGCGATGGTCCGAGTGCACGAGACGTTCCGCGGGAGGCTCGATCGCGTCGAGTTGCTGATCGGCTACGAAGGGAACGAGTTCTCTCCGTCCGGGGGGGGCGAAGAGAGCCTGCTCGCGATCACCGCGGTGCATCCGATGAGGGAAGAAGCCGTCGACGAGCTTCTCGAGCGGACCGGTGAGGATTGGGCGATCGTTCGCAGGATGGTGGACGACGGCCGTCTGGTTCGAATCGACCACGAAGGCCATACCTTCTACGTTCGGGCGCTTCCCGGACGGTGAGGGGCCGGATGCAGGGCGGGCGGCGAGTGGGATCGGCATCCGATACCATGGATGAAAGCGCCACGTCGGCGGACGAGGCCGACGAACGATGGGACGTCGCGAACCGGAACCCCGCGGCGCACGGCTCGGTCCGGGAGGGACGCGGAAGATACCGAAACGAGGTGATCGGCATGGGTGAAATGCGGGAAGCGATGCGCAGCGCCAAGCGAGCGATGAGCGAGTTGAACCGACAGGTCCCTGACGAGATGAAGTGCTTCACGGAGTTCATGTCGGCGGTGCTCAAGCCAGGCAAGCTCGATCTGAAGACCAAGGAGCTGATCGCACTCGGGATGGGGCTGACGGCGCGATGCAAGTACTGCATCGGGATCCACACCGAGAAGGCGCTGAACGCCGGAGCGACCCCCGGGGAGCTGTGGGAGGTGGCGACGGTCGCCGTGATGATGGGAGGCGGACCGGCGCTGACGTACGTCGCCGAGCTTCAGAAGGCGATCGACGAGGTCGGCGCCGGCGGGCGACAGGAAGGGTAGACGCGCTGGGGCGCGAGCGGCCGGCTCGCCGGGGCTTGTGAGCGGACTCGGAGGTTGGTCGGACGGGACGGGGCGACGTACCCTCTGCGCACGGAAGGTGATGACGGGATCGCAGCGCTGCGCGACCCTCTTGGGACCATGGATCAGCACGACGAGACCACCGCGGATCGACGGAACATGGATCGGCTTCGACAGGTCCATCCCGGGCTGTTCGTTCCTCTGGATCGGGCGTTCTCCGCGATCCATCGAGGCGATCGGATCTTCATCGGCACGGGCTGCGGCCAGCCCCAGTATCTGCTCGACGAACTGGTGCGGTACACCGAGGCCCATCCCAAGGCGTTCTTCGACGCGGAGGTCCTGCACGTCTGGACGCTGGGCGTCGCCCCGTACTTGAAGGAAGAGCTGAAGCAGAACTTCCGTCTGAACTCGTTCTTCATCGGCCATCCGACCCGAGCCGCGGTCAACGAAGGCGCCGCCGACTACACGGCCATCTTCCTTTCGCAGGTGCCGCGGCTGTTGCAGCGGCGCGTCATCCCGATCGACGTGGCGCTCGTCCAGACGAGCTTGCCGGACGAGCACGGATACGTCAGCCTCGGGATCTCCGTCGACATCGTCCGGGCGGCGGTCGACAACGCGCGGACGGTGATCTGCCAGATGAACGTCCGCATGCCCCGGACGCACGGGGACAGCTTCATCCACCTCGATGACATCGACTTCGCGGTGCATCACGACGAGCCGTTGTTGGAGTACTCGCCGGACATCCCGGATGAAGTGGCCGACCGCATCGGGGGGTACGTCGCGCGGTTGGTGGAGAACGGGGCCACGATCCAGGTCGGCTACGGTCGGATCCCCAACGCGATCCTCTCGAACCTCCGATCGAAGAGCCATCTCGGGGTCCACACCGAGCTCCTGAGCGACGGCATCGTCGAGCTCATGCGGCAGGGCGTCATCGACAACACGCGCAAGTCGATCGATCGGAACAAGACCGTGGCTTCCTTCTCGATGGGAGAGCGGGCGACGTACGAGTTCCTGCGCGACAACCCGGCGATCCAGTTCCGCGGGGTCGATTACACCAACAACCCGTCGGTCATCTCGCAGAACCGCGGGATGACGGCGATCAACACCGCGCTGCGGATCGATCTCACCGGACAAGCCACCGCCGAATCGCTGGGAGGGTTCTTCTACAGCGGGATCGGCGGGCAGGCCGACTTCATGCGGGGCGCGGTCCTAGCGCCGGGCGGCAAGGCGATTCTGGCGATCCAGTCCACGGCGCGCAACGGCGAGGTGTCGCGGATCGTTCCGTCGTTGGAGGAAGGGGAAGGGGTCACCCTGACGCGCGGCGACGTCCATTACGTGGTGACCGAGTACGGGATCGCGTACCTCCACGGGAAGAACATGCGGGAGCGGGCGATGGAGCTGATCGCGGTCGCGCACCCGCGCTTCCGGCCGTGGCTGCTGCGCGAGGCGAAGGAGCGAAACCTGATCTACCAGGATCAGGCGTACGTGCCGGGAAGGCGGGGGGAGTATCCAGAGGAGCTGGAGACGTATCGGACGACGCGGAGCGACGTGGAGATCCTCCTGCGTCCGGTGCGCATCAACGACGAGCCCGCGCTGAAGGACTTCTTCTACTCGCTCTCGGACCGGTCGATCTACCAGCGGTTCATCTCGGCGCGCAAGGACATGCCGCACGAGCGGCTGCAGGAGTTCGTCGTGATCGACTACACGGCGGAGATGGTCATCCTCGCCGTGCTCGAAGAAGAGGAGGAGGGTCGGGAGACCGTCGTCGGGGTCGGGCAGTACGGGATCGACCCCGAATCGCACACCGCCGAGGTGGCGCTCGTCGTCCAGGACGACTACCAGAACCAGGGGATCGGGACGGAGCTGCTGGACTACCTGACGGTGCTGGCCAAGCGGGAGGGGCTCCTCGGGTTCACCGCGGAGGTCCTCACCGGGAACGAGGCGATGATGCACCTGTTCGAGCGGTCCGGCTTCACGATCGACAAGCGGCGGGACGCCGGTGTGTACGAGCTCAAGATGCTGTTCGACTAGACGGATGCGGGGTGCGTCGATAAAGATGAGATCGCTGTTCGAGCCGCGCGCGATCGCCGTGATCGGCGCCTCGGGGAACCCGGAGAAGATCGGGTACCGGATCGTCGAGAACATCGTCCGCTCCGGGTACGGAGGCGGCGTCTTCCCGATCAACCCCAGAGGCGGCGAGATCCTCGGCCTGAAGGCGTACGCCGACCTGAGCGACGTCGAGGAGGAGATCGACGTCGCGGTGATCGTGATTCCCGCCGGAGCGGTGCTGAGCGCCGTGGAGGCGTGCGGAGCTGCGAGGGTCAAGCACCTCGTCGTGATCACGTCCGGCTTCTCCGAGGTCGGCGATTTGGAGACGGAACGGCGGATCGTTCGCACCGCTCGAGAGCACGGGATGCGGGTCCTCGGCCCGAACATCTTCGGGATCTACTCCGCCGCCAGCTCGCTCGACGCGACGTTCGGGCCCGGCGGGATCACCCCCGGGCCGGTCGCGATCATCACCCAGAGCGGTGCTCTGGGGATCGCGATGATCGGGAAGACGGCGACCGAATCGGTCGGGCTCTCGGCGCTCGTTTCGGTCGGGAACAAGTCGGACGTCGACGAGGCCGACCTGCTCGAGTACCTCGCCTCGGACGAGCGGACGCGGGCGATCCTCATGTACGTGGAGGGGGTCAAGGACGGCGAGCGGCTTCAGGGGACCCTCGCCGAGGTCACGCGCCACAAGCCGGTCGTGGTCATCAAGGCCGGACGGTCGAAGCGCGGGTCGATGGCCGCGGCGTCGCACACCGGGTCGCTGGCCGGTGCGGACGAGGTGTTCGACTCCGTGATGCGGCAAGCCGGGGTCCTCCGAGCGGAGTCGGTCCAGGAGGCGTTCAGCTGGGTGCGGTACCTCGCGTCGACGCCGTTGCCTCCGGGCGACGAGGCGGTCATCGTGACCAACGGGGGCGGGATCGGCGTGATGGCGACCGACGCCTGCGAGAAGCACGGCGTGCTCCTCTACGACGATCAGGCGGTCCTGGCGGACACGTTCTCCGGCGTCATGCCCGACTTCGGGTCGTCGAAGAACCCGGTCGACCTGACCGGGCAAGCGACGGCGGAGGACTACGCGCGATCGCTGGACGCGGTGCTCGCTGAGGGTCGGATGCACGCGGCGATCGCCCTGTACTGCGAGACGGCGCTGTTCGACACGGGCCGGTTCGCCGATCTCCTCCGGGACGTCTACGCCCGGTACCGCGACCGGAAGCCGATCGTCTTCTCGCTGTTCGGCGGGGAACGGATCGACGCGGTGATCCGCGATCTGCGGGGCGAGGGGATCCCGGTGTTCGGCGACGTCTACGAGGCGGTCTCGGCGCTCGGGGCGCTGTACCGCGTGCGCCGGCGGATCCGCGAGGCCCCGGAGGAGGCCGAGCCGATCGACCTGCCGATCGACGAGATCCGAGCCGTCCTTCGCGGGGCCCGCGACGGCGGGCGCGCGTTCCTCCTCGCCCCCGAGGCGGCGCGGGTGGCCGCGCATCTGGGGCTCGACATGCCGAGATCGATCGTCGCGCGCAACCTCGACGAGGCGGTGGGCGCGGCGGGCGAGATCGGGTATCCCGTCGTGATGAAGATCGTCTCGAAGGACATCGTGCACAAGAGCGACGCGGGCGGCGTCGCTCTCGACCTCGAGAACGAGGAGGAGATCGTCGACGCGTATCAGGCGATCCTCCGCAGCTGCCGCGCGCACGTGCCCGACGCGGCGATCGAGGGCGTGGAGGTCGTGGAGATGGTCCGCTCCGGCGTGGAGACGATCGTCGGCGCGAGGCAGGATCCTTCGTTCGGCCCGGTGGTGATGTTCGGGCTCGGCGGGATCTACGTCGAGGTGATGAAGGACGTCTCCTTCCGCGCCGCGCCGATCGGTCGGTCGACGGCCCGCGCGATGATCTCGGACCTCCGCTCGTACCCGTTGCTCCTCGGCGTCCGAGGGGAGAGCCGGAAGGACATCGACGCGATCGCGGCCGTGGTAAGCAAGCTGAGCCATCTGATCGACCGGTGTCGGGAGATCGCGGACATCGAGGTCAACCCGCTGATCGTGTACGACCATGGAGAAGGGACAAGGACGGTCGATATGAGGATACTGATCAAGCAGCCCAAGGGGGGTGAGCGGACGTGAAGTCGCTGATCGTGGCGTCGACGCGGGAGGACGCGGGGAAGACGAGCCTCATCATCGGACTCGCGAAGGCCCTCCGGAAGAGGTTCGGGTACGTGAAGCCGCTCGGCGACCGGTTCCTCTATCGGAAGAAGCGGCTCTGGGACTACGACGCAGCGCTGCTCACTCGGTTGTTCGAGCTGGGCGAAGTGCCCGAGTCGATCTCCATCGGGTTCGACCACTCCAAGCTCCGCTACATGTACGATCGGGCCTCGGTGTTCGAGGCGCTCCGCGGGGTGATCGACGAGATCGGGCGGGATCGCGACGCGGTGTTCATCGAGTGCGGGAAGGACCTCTCGTACGGCGCCTCCGTCCACCTCGATCCGCTGACGATCTCTCAGGAGACCGGGACGCCCGTGCTGATCGTCGCCGGAGGCGGCGAGGACGAGATCGCCGACGACGTGGCGTTCATCCATCGCTTCGTCACGAGCGACGAGGCGACGATCGCCGGCGTCGTCGTCAACAAGGTCGTCCACCCCGAGGACTTCCGGGACGTCCACTTCCCCGAGATCGAGAAGATCGGCGTCGACGTCTTCGGCGTCCTGCCGCACGTCCCGGAGCTGGCGACGCTGTCCGTCTCCACGGTCGCCGACAAGCTGTTCGCTCGCGTCATCGCGGGGGAGGAAGGTCTCGGGAAGCGGATCGAGACGGTGGTCGTCGGCGCGATGTCGGTGAGCGCCGCGATGGGCGACCCGAGGATCCACGCGCCGGCCAAGCTGGTCATCTCGAGCGGCGATCGGAGCGACATGGTCCTCGCGGTCCTCGAGGCGGGGGAGACCTCGGCGATCGTGCTGACGAACAACATCGTTCCGCCGTCGAGCGTGGTCGCCAAGGCGAGCGAACTCGGGGTCCCGCTCCTTCTGGTTCCGAAGGACACGTACGAGACCGCGCTTCAAGTCGAGGCGATCCACCCGCTTCTCACCGCGGACGACGAAGACAAGATCGAGCGGCTCGCCGCGCTGGTCGACGAACACGTCGATCTCGAGCGGCTGGGTGCGCTGCTGTAGGAGCGTCCGACCGATGACGGGGTCGCGCCACATGAGCGGCGAGGCGTTCCGGCGCCACGCCCGCGAGCTGATCGACTGGATCGTCGACTACCAGGAGCGGCGGGTCGAGGAGCTTCCGGTCCTTTCGCGGGTCGAACCGGGGTCGATCCGGTCCCGGCTGCCGGCCGATCCGCCGGAGCACGGCGAGCCGTTCGATGCGATGCTCCGCGACGTCGAGGAGATCCTGCTCCCCGGTCTGACGCACTGGCAGTCGCCCGACTTCTTCGCGTTCTTCCCGGCGAACACGTCGTACCCGGCGATCCTCGGCGAGCTGCTTTCGGCCGGCTTGGGCGTGCAGGGGATGCTGTGGGCGACGAGCCCGGCGTGCACCGAGCTGGAGACCCACGTTCTCGATTGGCTCGTCGGAATGCTCGGCCTGCCCGAAGCGTTCCGGTCGACGAGCACGGGCGGCGGCGTCCTGCAGGACTCGGCGTCGAGCGCGGCGCTCTGCGCGCTTCTCGC
>Ga0315545_1000288_pt1 | contig 55692 bp, 35 predicted proteins | sample SalMarSW160210MG_FD_203096 | JGI IMG/M metagenome (GOLD analysis project Ga0315545, IMG submission 203096) | Salt marsh sediment microbial communities from the Plum Island Ecosystem LTER, Massachusetts, United States - Salt Marsh Sediment SW1602-10 ...
TATGTAAATCGCCAGGGCAGGTAACCATCGTTAAGAGTTACAGTCAGGTTGCCAGTTTCATCGGGACATATAGTATCTGTCCCTGATATAGTTGCCCGTGGCGAAGCAAGATAAGTTATATCCACATGACCTGACCCTGTGGTAGTTCCAGTACAATGTTTATCTGACAATGCTATTATCCTGTATCTGCCTGCCCTTCTCACATCAAACAAAAACGGGTCATCCATAACTTCCGTATATATTGTGTCGCTTGAACCAGTAGGCCTGTCTAGGGTGAAACTCCACGGCGCTTCCCCTGTGAAATTTGCACTTAAAATACCGGTTGAAACCCCATCATCACAGATGCTTGTTTCGACACCGGTTAATTGTACAGTAACAGCTGTGTAATTGTGTATTGTTATGCTTCCCTCGATCTTTACATTTGTATATCTGGTATCAGAAACTGATTCAAGAGCATATTCTCCGGGAGTAGATCTAAGAATTGTTGTTTCAGGCTGGCTAATATTATTTATTGTATATCTGTTAATTTCGTTAACAGTATATGTTACAGACCACGGGGGATTAGTCCCGATGTAACTGAAAGTAATTGCTGCCTGAGCGTTGACACAGACTGTGTCGGGACCTGTTATTGTTACAGATGGTAACTGGCTTATGGGGCCATACCATATACTTTGGGTGGTATCGCCGCGTAATGATCCTGCAGTTGCGGCAAGTGAGACTTCAACACTTATATATTTATTATTATCATTATTAGTTATTGTATAAGTCTTGTGGGTTGCCCCGGCAATAGCTACTTTGTTTTGGCCTGATGCATTATTGGCTCTAAACCATTGATAATAGTGGTTAGATGGATTCTCAGGATTATTTTCGAGGTCATAATATGTAAAATCAGCGGTATCAGTCTGGTTAAGTGCTTTGGCCCCTGTAATACCTAAATTCTGGGCAGTCGGACCTGCATTGATATACTCCCAGGGACTGCTATAGGTAACCGGAGAAATCGCACCCCTGTTATCTGCAGGCTTTACACCAAAGCTTAAATATTTACCTCCGTCAATATATTTTGTTATGTAATTTTTACTTGTAGCACCCGCAATTTCAACCGGATTAGCGCCATTAGGAAAATTCGATCTGGACCATTTATAAGTAGAATTTCCCTCGGGATCATTTTCAGGATCACTATAACCATATAATCCATTTAAGTATGAATAGATGGTATGACTACCCGAAATATTAACATTATAAGCAACAGGAGGGTCATTTTCTTCAAGAATATTAATGTTTCGGGATACCATATTGCTGATAATATCCCCGTCACTGACAATAAATGTAACCGTTCTTTGAAGGGTTGTAATGTTCAGTGTATTCTTATTTTTATACCTGACATTGCGCAAAGCTGTCTGGTAACTAGCTTTTGTTGCAGTACCTGTCAATGTCAGCGTGCCTGTAAACTGGTTCCACGAACGGACTATATTAGGGGTAATGGGGAGTATTAAAGTATCTTCAGTATTTATATAATTGCCGGTAATTTGTATGGTTGCGGATTCAATATTGGTATCATCGGGATCTCTAACCAGTATTGTTGCAGTTATGGGAACTTCCCCGCTTCCTTCAGAGTAGCTTAAAGGAGTAGTTTCAATAGCAGAGAGCTCAGGGGCATCATTTTGCCTTGTAATGGTTATGTTTCTTGTTTCTGTGTTGCTGAAAACTGTACCGTCATGAACTCTGAATGTTACTGTTCTCGTAGTTAATGAGGGATTGCCGTTATTTGTATTAATATATGCAACATTTCTTAATGCTGACTGGAAGCTTGCTTTTGTAGCGGGCCCTGTTAATGTTAACCTTCCAAACGTATCATTCCAGGAGCCTGTTATTGACGCTGTATTGGTAAATACAAGGGTGTCTTCAGCAGCCAGATAACCAGAGGTTATACGCACTGTAGCATATTCAATGTTGTCGTCATCAATATCTGTAACCACCAGCGTATTTGTAATATCCAAAGAACCCTGGCCCTCCACGTAAGCAAGAGGGGTAGTTTCAATACCTGACAGCTCGGGTGCATCATTGACGCCTGTTACATTAATATTTCTTGATACAGTATTGCTGTTGTCATCGCCGTCATTCACTCTAAATGTTACTGTTCTTTGTAGTGTTGAAGGCTCTTCCAGATTTGTATTTACATAAGTTATACTTCTTAATGCTGCCTGGTAGTCTGCTTTTGTATCTGTACCTGTTAACGAAAGAGTACCTGTAAATGAATTCCAGAAACCTGTGATATCAGGTGTACTGCTGAAACTAAGCCGATCCTCTGTACTAAGGTAGTTAGTCGTTAATTGTACAGTAGCAGACTCGATATTAGTGTCATCAATATCTGTAACAACAATTGATGATGTAAGATTTACAGCTGGACTACCTTCTGTGTAACTAACCGGTGTAGATTCTATTCCTGATAATACCGGCGGATCATTATCAGTGCTGATAGTAATATCTCTTGTTTGCGTATTGCTATTAACAGTTCCGTCATTTATCCTGAAGGTTACAGTTCTTGTCTGCGTTGACGGGCCCTCCGTATCTGTATTTGAATACCTGACACTCCTCAGTGCTTGCTGATAATGTGCTTTTGTGTCAACACCTGACAATGTGAGCCTGCCATGTCTTGAGCTCCATGAACCGGTGATATTGTAAATATCGGTAAAGGTTAAAATATCTTCACGATCATGATAATTGGATGTTATCTGTATGGTAGCAGATGCCATATTATCGTCATCGACATCTGTGACAACTATTGATGATGTGATAACAGCTGGTGGTCCATCTTCTGTGTAACTCAGCGGGGTTGTTTCAATATCTGAAAGTACAGGGGCATCATTTTCCCTGGTGACAGTGATATCTCTTTGCACGGAATCGCTGTAATTATCTCCGTCATGGACATTGAAAGTAATTGTTCTTGTATCAGTGGATGGATTATCTGTGTTCGTATTCTCATAGCGGACATTTCTCAAAGCTGTCTGATATATTGCTATTGTGGCAATGCCTTCTAATTTAAGAATACCTGTTACAGGATCCCATGTACCTGTAATAAAGGCAGTATTGGTAAAACTTAATTCATCTTCACTATCCTGATAGTTTATTGCTATGCGTATAATCGCGGAGTCAAGATTTATATCATCCGGGTCTGTCACAGTAATTGCTGATGTAATAATTACAGGAAGATCTCCTTCTGTATAATGCAGTGGTTTGCTTTCTATATCTGAAAGTACAGGTTCAGTCTGACCGTATGTAAGATTTGAAAATACAATCAGGATAAATATAATGAATAATGGGAAGAATTTTTTACTTCTCATAGCTTATATATTTTCGAATTGAGCCTATTTCTCCAGGTACAAATTTTCTAAAAAATATTGTTAAACGAATCAAAAATCCTCACTATTTGATAAAATGAGTATTACAAGGTTTGAACTGATTAATTAAGATGAGGAACTTAATAAAGCAAGTAAGGTTAAATTCTAAAATTGACCGTTATTTCTGGTCTTGATTAATATAATTACACTATTATCTCCGGTTACGTTCGAACCGGTCATTATATATCCATTATCATCAGTAATATCGAATCCTAAACCTTCCATCTGACCAGACAAACCATACTCACTTAAATTTAAAATACCGCCATTCAGATCAGTTTTAATAAACACTATGCTGCTTGTATTTCCAGCAGTTTTCCGGGTGCCTAGTATTAAAATTTCATTATTATCTACTTCTAATCCTGTACAATACGAATCTGGTAAATTATCAAATGTTTTTTCCCATATAATTTCACGGTTTTGATGATCTATTTTCATCAGGCAAATATTGGTTCCGCTATTATTCACCACTGTCCCTGAAATAAGATAATTATTATCAGGCAGGACTCTAATGTGATTTTTGTAATCCATTTCTGTTTCAAATAAGGTCTTAAATTCGCTGTTTATTGACCCTAATAGATTAGTTTTTACTATAAATGAATGATATTGCGTTGTTCCTACGGGCCGGCTTTTAGTATTCCCTACAATAATATATCCATCATTTTCGGACTGTATACCGTGTCCGATATCATTATCAATAGCAAATCCTATAGGATGGGGTTGCAAGATAATATCACCGTCGGAATTCAGCAATAATTGAAAAATATCCTTTTGATTAGCTGCAGCAGAAGCAGACGTTATACTGTTTTGAGTATAATTTTCAGTATAACCTACAATCAAAAAATCACCTGAACTGGTAATCTGCAAGTCATATGCTTCCTGATTCCCTGTCTGGCGGATTATTTTGGTCCATATTAAATTACCTGAGCTGCTTGTTTTAACCAGGAATATATCTGAAGTACCTGTGATTGTATCCTGATATGAGCCCATAAGAACTAATCCGCCATCATTAAGAATACGCAAACATGTTCCTTTATCGTCATAATTTCCGCCATAGTATTTTGTTTCTGAATTTGAAAGGCTGTTACCGTATTTATCAGTCAGAATAAGGCACATATCAGTCCCATTATCAGGAGTACTTATAGTGCCTAAAACAGCATAACCTCCATCATGGGTTTGTTTGACATCTACTCCGTAGTCCAGGGAAGGTCCTCCGTAAAATTTAATAAATGATTCTGACTGTTTAAGAGTTATCTCATCCTTATCACATGACAGATATATTAAAACAATCAATGAAAATATAATAAACGCAATTGATCTCATTTAAATAAACTTAACTTTAAAATAATTTACTTTTGTTTTTTAGGTTTATAGACAGAAAAATAATAACCAAGAGTTAATGTGAAATAGTTTATCGAATAATCATCATCAACGTAATAATACTTTGACCATAATTCTGAGCTTTTATATCTGTTCTGATCATTAATAATATTATTTAAGCCAATATTAAGTCGGATATCAGACATTATATAACCTCTGGGTACTTTGAATTTGAATCCTGCCCCAATGATATAAAAGAAGGCATTACTTTCCCGGAAATCAGTCATTGGTATATCAGCTCCGGTTATGGGAGGACTGTTAACATCATATACCCTGCTGGGTATCCCGGTTACTTTATTTACCTTACCTGCACTTATTCCTGTGCATAAGTAATATTTAACGTTTCTTGAGCTTAGCTCATAAGCTATAGTTACCGGCATCTCAATTATGGATATTTTTTCTTTAAATGTGATTTCTGCAAATTGCATTTCATCGGCATTATAGTAATACTTTATATCATCCTGGAATGAATACTGATTATTAGTATAATTAATTCCAACATTCAGGAATAATTTATCAGTAATATACCTGCTTATGTTAAATCCGACCTGAAATCCGGCTCCTGAGGAATTTGATGACGAGTTATATGTAACATCTCCGGCATTGTAAGGTTCAATTATTTTGGGATTGGCGAGATTCGGGCCGAATGTAACACCCATAGAAAAAATAGCCTTTGTTTTATATGATTCAAAAAGATATACAAACTCTACAGGGTCACTGGGCATTATTTCATATTCAGGGTATTTTTTTAAAAATTCCACCATATTTCTTTCTGCTGCATACTGATTATCATCAAATAAATAGGCCAGAATTATTAATTTATAAGCTTCAATTTTTTGGGTTCTTGTAAAACCGCTTTCAATGCAGGGAGCTAAAATTCCGTGTATTTCTTCTATCATACCCTGGTCAAATAATTGTTTTGCAGTTTGAAATGATTTGAGGCAATCCTCCTGGGCAAACGCTGAAATATAGAAGAAAGCAGAAATCAGGAGTAAAATATTCTTAATATAGCTTATCATATAAGTGTTATTATTTTCAATACATTATTTTAAATTAATTTTATTTATCTGTACAGGTTTTTTGATAATTTATATCATAGGCAACATAGTTTTCCCATTCTCTTGTTGTCATATTTCTATTGATTTTAGAACAAATATCTTCAGCCATATATTCAATTTTTGAAGGCCACACAAATATTTTTTCAGCATTATCTCCGGTAACCAAGTATCTCCCGTCTTTATTAAATGCCAGAGAAAGTGCCCATGCTTCATGCGCTTTTATTGTGACAGGTCTTATATTCAGATTATTAGCATCCCATATTTTTATTGTTCCATCATAACTTGCTGTAGCTAATAAATTATCATCCGGACTAAATTGTAAATCAGTTACTCTGGCTAGATGTCCATTTATTCTTGATACTTTGTTTGTCCTGAGGTTTAATATTCCTAAAGCACCTGATTTATTGCCAAAGGCTATTTTAGTCCCAGAGTTATTATATTTTAATACTGTTATTGCATTATCTTCTGACTGGAAAATTACAGACGATTTATTACTGGCAAGATTCCATAAAGTAATTTTACCATCTGATGACCCCCCTGCCAAAAACTTACTATCCGGAGAAACAGTTATACTGTTGATTTTATTCTCATAAGTGACAATAACTGTTTTTGTTCCTTCAATTAAATTCCAATATATGACTGAATTATCTGTGCTTGCAGAAAATAATCCCTTATTGTCAGGTGTAAATACTAAAGCATCCACCCAGCCCTTATGACCCTCTAAATACTGAGGCGGAGTATTTGGATTATTAAGGTTAAATAATTGAATTCCAGAAGCAGATGTACCACATGCAAGCCATCTATTATTATTACTAATAGCTAAACTTCGATTAATGAAATTGTTATCTATTAATGTCGTGCTGGTTTTAGAACTTGAATTCAAATCCCATCGCAAGATTCTTCCATCACCTCCTGAACTATAAAATATATCTGAATTAGGCATGAACAATAATGATCTGACTGCACCCACATGACCTTCCATCCTGTTATAGGCTGTCCCGTTAAATGCAACCAATGCAGAATAAAGTGCGGTATATACATCAGGATTATTTTCCGGACCATTGTATTGTTTATTGAATTTATAAGACTGAAAAGCAAGCAGGGCTTTTAAGTTATTATCAGTAACAGTAAGAGATTTTGAAGCCATAGTTTGTGCTATTTGCAGCATTCTTCTTATAAACTCTATGTCCTTCTCTTTTACAGCTTCTGTACGGTCTTCTCTGTCTTTTTCTGCTGTTTTTAATGCTAACTGCTTTTCCTGCTCAGCAATCTCTGTAGTCTTTTCAAGTTTCTGGCTATATTGTGTAACTTCAGATACAACTTCAAATGCCTGCAGAGCTTCTCTTTCTGCCTTTAGTTTTTCAATTCTGGCAGAATCTGCAGCAATTTGTGCCATAACTCTTTCAAAGGCTTCCTTATCAGCCCTTAGCTCAGCAAATTCACGTAATCTAACATTCTCATTTGTTATTCTTTCAAGGTCCAGGTTTTTATTTGCCAGATCTGTGTTTAATCTCTTATTATCCTGTAAAGAATTATATACTACAAATAATAAAGCTAAAACAAGAACAGCGATAATACCAGAAACAGCAGCAAATCTTCTGGTCCTGTTAATAGCTCTTCTCTGTAACCTGACCTTATTCTGCTCTTCCTGTATAAACTTCTTTTCACTGGCATCAAGAAAAACCATTACTTTCTCAAAAGCAGGATTGTATCTTCTTGCCCACGCAAGGGTAGGCTTCTGTGTTTTTTTCCAGTTCACTGCAAGGTGTAAATCAGGAGGTCTCCATAGTCCGGTTTTCCCTAACTGATAGAGAGATGAAGCTTCTGCCAGGCGTAAATACATTTGCACCGAAGAAAATTCCTCTTCAACCCATGCTTTCAATTTATCCCAAATACGCATCAGACTTTCATGAGATATATCTATAACAGAATCACTATCCAGAGGTACATTTTCTCCGGGCGTAAGAAATGATCTTCCTTTGGCCCTGAATTTTTCTACCACTTCAATTACTTTCTCATCACTTACCTGTGCAATTTCTCCTATATATTTAATCCTTGCCGGATGCCTTATACCTTGATTATTGGCTCCCTGTTCAGTCAGACATCTAAACATGCACTTACATATTTCTTTCCCTTCGTCTGTTAATTCATCATAAGCTTCATTAGCATGCCGGGATAAAGCATTTTCGATTTTTCCTGCTGCTTCATAATCCCTTAGTTTAATCGGTGCAGGGGTTTCATTGTACTGTAACCAGTAATCCCATGTTCTCATCATGACATGCTGAAGGACCGGTAACTGGTCGGTTTTATCTTCAATAGTATTGAGTATTTGCTGTAATAGTTGCGGATCTATCTTGGCCCCACCTACAGCGATAGGGCCTAATACAGCTTCCCTGAAATCTTCCCTGGACATTTGTGGGATAAGGAAATTACTTTCATTAATAAGATTGGTTAATTCCAGAAATTGAGAACAATCTCCAATGAAGTCCGATCTCATGGTTAATACTATATATATTGGTAATTCTTTTTGCTTAATAGCATTAACCAGCAGTTTTATATAAGCTTCAGTTTCATTAACACTTGTACTGTCTTTTCTGCTTTCCTTATACCTGAATAATTCTTCGAACTGGTCAATTATAAGTAATACATTTTCATTTCCGGGAATTTTCATCTGCTTTACAGCATCTACCAGTCCGAATGAACTTCTTCTCAGTACAGTATTTAATATATATTTTTTAATATGCCCGTCTTCACTATATTTTTCCACATTTTCATTTTTAGCCAGAACAGCTGCAAGATTCTCAACAGGACTGTTTCCCGGACGGGCAGCCATAATTCTCCATTTTGAACCGGCTTCAGGAATGAAGCCGCCGTATAGAACAGGGATTAATCCACAATAAATTAGTGATGATTTACCACTTCCTGAGGCCCCTGTAACTGCAGCAAATCTGTTCTTTGCCAGATACTCCAGTACAATCTCACTCTGGCCTTCTCTGCCGAAGAAAAGATGACTTTCTTCTGTGCTAAATGGTCGCAGGCCAGGGAAAGGATTCCTGATAGTAATCTTCTTATTTATAGTTTGTATTTTAGCTTCTGTTGTCATTTCTTTTATTAAGAGCCTCTAAAAAACTTTTTAGAAAAGAAGAATTAATCTCATTCTTTAAAATAATCTCGGACCTGTTTATAAAACTCATAATATTCTCATCAGGTTTTTGATCTGATATAATACCTATTGATAAAAAAGGATTTGTTTTTCCATATCCCGGTGCTTTAATTAAATCTCTGATCTTACTGTTTAACCATTCTATATCGCTATTCCCCTTATAGATTATAACTGCATCAGCTTCTATTAAATTCTCTATATGCTTTGTAATAAGGTTATTTTTGCTTATATCAGAATTATTATCTTTTATAATATAGTTATCTTTATTAATCTCGTTTATTAATTTATTTATATTATTTCTTTCATTATTCTCATATATAAGATAAATGTTTAATTTATCTTTTATTGTAATTTTTGTCGGTTCATTTAGTTCTTTAAGTTTATTATTTAAAATTGACTTAAATACTTCAAGCGGGGCTTCAACTATTTCTGTTTTTTCTTGAGCTTCATCTCTTTTCAGTCTTTTCAAATACAAAGACTGACGTTGATCTGTAGGTTTTAAATCGTTTGGGATCCATATTATTCTCAATAATTTATCATTCTCCTCAGATTTTTCAATAAAAGACTTCGTTAATTGATTTTGAAGATCAATAAGTGAAAATTTTGAATTCTTTACATACTCTCCGTAATATGCACCCATCATGTGAATTGATAAAACTGCCCTTTTTAAATAACTCTGGATTACAGAAGATAATTTATCCCCATCATCTGGCAACTGTGTAAGAGGGAGTATACCATAGCCCAGATGATGCAATTCTCTTCTGAGGATATCCCTGTTATCCTTTTGATCAATCGTTGTTTCAGCAAGATAAATAAATTTCTTTTCTTCCCGGGGATCATCAATTTTTTTATCTGAAGTCTGCGAAAGCAAAGAATTATATACATCGTACGCTAAATCAACTAATGTTGACCAGAATTTATTGTATGTTTCATCTTCTTCGTTTATACCAAATGTTTTTGCTTTTCTACTGAACCTGTTAATTTCAAAAAAGTCATAACTTAACTCATTTCTCAGGAAATCAGGCTGAAGTTCATCATCAACAGGAAATGTAAGTACTTTAAAAAGCCGATTAATATTTCTTGCGGTATCATCTGAATTTAAATATACTAATTCGTGTATTTTTTCTAATTCTGAAAGATATTCTTTTGAATTTATATATTCTGGGGAGATTATTGTCACAAACACAGCTGTTTTTGAGAAGATGTTAGCTATGTCATGTCCTAATAGCTTTTTTCTGGCTCTGAGATCATCGTGCAGAAGTATTGTAGGCTTTTGATCTGTTAATCTGGTTATTAATATAGCCAGATATTCACAAAATTTTTCAGCCCATTGATTTATCCATTTTTCTTCCGGTCTGATAGAGTTTACATAACTTATAAATATGTCATATTCAAATTTCATATATCAGATAATATCAACAAGTTAATTTTTCCAAAATTACAATATTATACATACGTTTTATAATTCCTCGATACATTCCAAGATGGATCTTCTTATATCTAAATAATCAAATATCAGCATATTTAATGATTCTTTGTCCAGACTATAGAATTCCGTGTATGTTTTAGTCTTAAGTATTATTTTACCGCAAACAGCATTTGCAATAGCATTGGTATATATCATACTAAATTTATTGAAAACGATATTGTCATAACCATCGGCAATTGCTTCAATTGAACCTTCTATTACTATAATAAGTGAATAGGTTTTTTCCTGCAAGTCAACAGTAATTTCTTTTTCTTTCTTAAATTTATTTAATTCAAGATACTTGGCAAATTCCAGCAAAACATACTCAGGAGTATTTGACAATTTAAAGCATTTACGCAAAAACTCAATACGATTAAATATCAGATAAGGAGAACCATTCTTTGCATTTTCAAGTGATGTTTTTATTTCGTTTACTATTCCTGGTTCAATTCTCGGATATATAGTATCCAAATAATTTTTGTCTATTTGGTTAATTACATAAGCAGCAGATTCTCTTATTAACTTACTTGGATGAAAAAGGTTTGATACAAGAATTTGATTAATATCCGGGTTTTTTAACTTTAACCAGCTAATTATTGCACAAGCTTTAGCATACAAAGATATAACATTATAATCTCTTGTTATAACCTCGGATATAATTTCATTCAGGGTTATATTTTCTGCCGGGAAAAAGTATCTAAGTTGCTTTACTCTTCCTTTAGCTGATAAATTTTCCAATACAGGAAATAAAACTTGTTTAATTTCTTCATTTACAATTTGGTCAAGCATTTCAATAGCATAGCTAATGTCCCGGTCATTTCCATTATTAATCAGGTTTCTGATATTAGCGATAGCAGTTGAATTATATGCCAGGGATAACAAATGGAAGAGAACCCTGTAGTTATCAGCTAGTTCAGTATTTATAGCATTTCGTAAAAGAGGAAACTTTTTTGTGAGACCCATGGCCGATATTACAGATAGATTCCATGACATAATGTTTAATAATCGTACAATGGCATTCAGTATTCTGTTTATATTGTTGGTAGTTGCCTGGAATCCCGACTCTCTAAGTGCAATTATTGCCTGCCGCGCTATAATTCTGTTCTGGTTTTCAAGTTTATTTAATAATAAGTCTATAGCTTTAGGGCTTCCTATTTTTCCATATATTTTTACAATTCTTGATAATAATATATTGTCAGCATCTGGCAGGAGAAATACCTGTTCCAGCTGATCTAATGCATTATCGCCGATTCTTATCAGTGCCTCGAATGCATATGAATAAAATAAAGGAGAAGATAAATATCCAATCAGGATATGCGTATGTTCAGGATCTTTTATTCTTGTCATTGCCTTTACTGCAGCAAATTTAACTTCAGGCTCAAAATCTCTGGACAGGTTTACTAACAAACCACTTAGTCCTTTTCTTTTACCTGAAGCTCCAAGTATATCACAAGCCAGTATTCTATCGCTGATTTTCTTGGAATTAGAGAGCTTCTCAAGAGATGTAACTGATTTTCCTGCTAATAGTTTTTTTTCAAAAACTGCAACCATATTAGACCTGAGATTAACAGAAGCAGTATCATTATCATCGATATTCAGTGCTTTAAGCCTGGGCAATGAGCTAAGCACCGATAAGTTATTTATTTTCCACAAAATATATTTTCGTACTTCAGATGAAGGGATGCTAAGTAAATCTATAAGATGGTTTTCAAATGATAGAGGTTGCGTACTTTCTGATATTGATAATGCATTTATAACCCTGCCTGCAATATCACTATTCAGGAGTCTATGAAAATTAGTATCAACACTGGATAAATCACTTATTTTTGCTTTAACATTTGCCTTGAGTTTCTTAATACAATTCTTTAGAGCAGCCTGATATGCTTTAATTAATTTTATAGCTATAAAAAACCATAGCAGAGAAAGTATTATAACTACATATAGTAATTGGTTGGGTTTATGAAAATTAAGTTGTATTAATCCAATCAGGAGAAGTCCGGCAAAAATCATACTGAATAGCCTGAAAGAACCCTCCAGGCGTGGAATTACAGCACGATGGAATCTTATATCCAGCGATTGAAATAAAACTTTTAATGACGGAAGTTCAATAGTGTTTTTCATGGTCTCATAGCCAGCTTTAACAGCAGCGACAAGCAGGAAAAAGAAAGTGAATCTGAATACAGCCGTGGCATAGCCAATAAAAATATATGCTACCGTTGATATGATTAATAAAACTATCATACCGGCAGGTACAAGAAATATACTATAAGGGGAATCGTACGAATACAGAATTTTTCTTATGAGGAATCTGTCAACCCCATATATGAATATAAATAATGTTCCGACAAACAGTCCGAGAAATTTTGCAAATCCCACAATCATCGGATAACTGTCCCGGACCATTGCTATAAAGTTATAATGTATTATCATTCCAATTAACGCGGAAAGAATAACAAAAAGTATAACTAAAAAAGTATATTTAGAATAAAAGAACTCATAGAATTTTGAACGTATAGGAGCAAATTTTCTGGACTGTTGCAGGAATGTTTTTGAATATTTATGAATTGGATTAATTAAAAACTGCAAAAAAAGCGCAATGAAAATACTAATAGCACTACCTAAAATTATTAATTCAAGATTCCATGATTTGAAAAGGAAAAGGATAATACCCCAGCTTCCCAGCACCATTCCACCGATATGGGCCAGTTTTATATATGGTAATATCCTTTTATTCTGGCCGCTGATATAAATACTGTTTATTGAGTGCCAAAAGCTTAATAATACAATAATATTAATCGGAAACATAAGTGTAAACTGTATCATAAGGGGGTATCCGAAGGCACTGAGCTTAATTAATTCATAAAATTCAGCATAATAGAATATAAAGATTGTAGTAATTCCAATTATTAAATAATTAAATACGGTAAAAAGTCTGAATGAAACCCGGCTTGAAAAAAAGGTGTAAAATGACATTATTATTACTCCAAATAATCCTGATACTATAAATGCCATTGGAATTTGATCAGTTTGAAAGGTGTCCAGAAATATAGCATGTGATCCAATATCAAATGAAGCCAGGAATGTACCAATACAGATAGCCTGTAAAGAAGTCAGAATTACCATTATTAGCTCTTTAGGCCTAATCTTTAATAATCTTAGTATATAATTAAACATAGTGGTTATGGCTTCAACTTGACTTTTAAGTAAAAATATAAATATAACCAGTTAATAATCTATTCCTTAAAAGCGAGATAAAAATAAGAAATATATTGTGTAATTCAGTATTTCTTGTGTAAAGTATAAATGAGTTCGTGGAGCGAAATTAATAAATCGTGTAATTTTTTTTTATTGCAGGCCAAACTTAATGCAAATTTTTATGTTACATTTAGCCGGTTACTATAAATATTTATTGAATTATGTTTGGGCAAAAAGAAATTAAAGGTCAAAAATTTATATTGAAGAGGGGCAAAAAGTATTTCCGGTCTTGGCGTGTTAATTCTGTCAAATTATATTTTTAAAATGGTTGCAGCCTTATTGGATACGATCCCATTTTATATAGGAGTGAGGTTCTTGTCAAAGTATTTGAATATTAATCCCCTTCAGGAATATAGAAATAATAAACCTTAAGAGTCCCAGTTATTTGACTGGTTTCAATGCTTCATATCCCAGGTGCTGGGCATAACTATCAAGTATTACCATTGCTGTAAAAGCTTCAACAACTGGCCAAACGCGGGCTACAATAGTGGGATCGCGACGAGTTACAGCAGCAAGTTTTTTATTTTCCAGACTTACCTTGTCAATAGTTTGCTGGGGCTTTGCAATTGTTGGTGTCGGCTTTATGGTCACCCTGGCTATAATATCCTGTCCTGTAGTTAAACCGCCTGTTATACCTCCTGCATTGTTTGAGGAAAATGTCACTTTACCGTCTTTTACTCTCAGTGCATCATTGCACTGAGAACCTGTCATTCTTGCTGCTTCTGTTCCGCATCCTATTTCGACTGCCTTAACAGTACCTATACTCATTAACCTGCCAAGTTCACCATCCAGTTTATTAAACACAGGTTCACCAACACCGGCAGGAACTCCGGTAACAACAACTTCAACAGTTCCTCCTGAGGAATCGCCTTCATTCATAATTCTTAATATTTCTTTATTCATTGCATCAGCAGCTTCAAGATCAGGGCAAAAAAGCTTTGGATTAATTCCGTATTTTTCTCTTATTTCTTCTTCATCAAATACTGGTTTTGGAATATCCGGGATTCTATCTTCCAGGCTGGCCAATATTGCTGTTTTCTCCAAAAAGTGCAAATTCTGGTTAAATTTTTCTGAGGCAAATAAATACTGATATATAGGGTCGTACTTTTTCCTTATCTCGCGATATGCCAGTGCCTTTTTTCTGATTTCTTCAACAGGCACAGTCTTCATCTTCACACCAGCTGCTTCTTTAACATAAGCTGTTACTTCTATTCCATGATCTTTCAGTATTCTTTTAGCTATGCAGCCTGCGGCTACAATAGATGATGTATACCGGCCGCTAAAAAAACCTGCTCCTATTGAATCGTCCCATTCTCCATACTTCTGATATGATGCATAGGAGGCATGTCCGGGCCGGGGAGTACGATTAGTTACCTGGTACTGCTCTATATGCTCAAAATGCCTGTCAAGGTTAGGTATAAGGATTACAAAAGGTGTACCGTTAGTATATCCTTTATTTGAGAAGCCTGGCATCGTATCTGCTGCATTTATACCGCTGTAAATAATTGGCACATCCGGTTCCCTCCTGGGAGAAGTTAATTCTCCCTGACCAGGTTTCCTTAACATTAATTCAGTATATATTTCCTCTTCCTTAATATAGTATCCTGGCGGCACTCCCTGAATATTTATTGACAGACCTTCCTGATAAGAACCACCGGCAACTGTTGTTTTAAAAAGAATTCCGTATGAACATCCTAACATGGCTATTATTTTTTTGGTTAATTAATCCTGTTTAATTATATCTTAATAATTAGTTTATTAGTTCAATATTTGCGCCTATTTTTTTCATATCTTCAATAAAGGAAGGATAAGTGATATTAACTGATTCAGCGCTATCTACAATTGTTTCACCTTCTGATGCCATTCCTGCAATAGTGAGGGCCATAACCATGCGATGGTCGTTATAGCCGCATACACTTGTTCCAGCCAGCTCACTTTGCCTGATAATCAGTCCATCCTCCAGCTCTTCTACTTCTGCTTTCATTTTTCTCAGTTCAGTTGCCATGCAACTTATCCTGTCACACTCCTTTAACCGGGCCTGGGCAACATTGAGCAAACTTGTTTTTCCTTCAGCAAAACAACCTGCCACGGCGAGAGCCGGAAGAGCATCAGGCGTTGCATTCATATCGATTTCAATTCCTCTCAGTTTTTTACCCCTGACTAAAATTCCTTCACTGGTATGTTTTATTTGAGCGCCCATCTTTTCAATAAATTTAAACACTTCTTTGTCTCCCTGATGATCAGAAAAATCCAGCCCTTTTATTAATAGCTCTGAACCAGTAATAGCAGCAGCACATAGAGAAAAGGTTGCGGAAGAAAAATCTGCGGGAACAGGCAGGTCAAAGGCTTTATATTTCTGCCTGCCATATATTTTAAACCAGTCAAGAGCCTTATTTTCAAAATGTATGGATTGTTTTCTCAGCCAGTCCATTGTTATTTTAAGATATGGCCTTTCATGAAGATTTTCAACATATATTTCCGTATTGCCCTTAGCTAAAGGGCAGGCAATTAGCAAAGCTGTAACAAATTGTGAACTTATACCATTTACTGAAGTCATTCCTCCTTTCAGCGGGCCTTTAATAACAAAGGGGCATTTGCCTCCAGTTGAATCAACTTCTGTGCCAAGGTTTTCCAGTGCAGATAATAAATGAATCATAGGCCTTTCCCTGATTGATTCATCTCCATCGAAAGTAACCGGGTGTGATGCCAATGCTGCCAATGCAGTTAAAATACGCAAAGTAGTACCTGAGTTTCCAACATCAATCTTATTGCAGTCAGGTTTTATTAATCCCTGAATACCGGTTATAATCAAATTGTTATTCTGATCAACGGTTGCCCCGAATTCTTTTATGCCATTAATACATGAAATTGTATCTGAAGAGATTAAGGGATTTCGCAGTACAGATTTTCCTTCGGCCATACCAGCGATAGCCACAGCACGAATAGTATGTGATTTAGATGCAGGAATTAATATTTCTCCTGCCAACCTGGATTTTATTGATTTAAGTTTCAATTTATATTTTTAGCTGAATAAATTCTGGGCGAAAATAATGAATCAATGAATGTATTACAAATAATTTAAAAATACTATGTTGAAGTATTATTATGAATATTAGCGAAATGTCTTTTAATTTTAATTATTATCACGGGTTATTCTCCTGATTTGAGTTCCAAATCATTTATCAGCTCAGCGGACAGTATACCGCTTGCAATTTCCCTCACCTCCCCGGTCATTCGTATATTCCAGTTTTTATCAATTTCAATCGTCAGTAATCCCCCCAGCATTTTAACAATAAGATGCCTGTCTGCAAACCCGCGTTTTACCAGTACACTGGCAACGGCGCATGAAGAGCTGCCTGAGGCAAGTGTATGGCCCGCACCTCTTTCCCATATCAATATTTCAACAAGATTCTCAGATATTATTTTTACAAATTGTACATTTATCCGATTTGGGAAAAGACTATGATTTTCCAGCAAGGGCCCGTATTTTTTAATTTCGTCTATATCTAATTTATCCTTTATAATAACACAATGAGGATTTCCTACTGATACACAATTTACCTCATATTTTTTGTCCCCTGCAGTTATTTTGCGGGCGAGGAATTCTCCCTCATCAGAATCTACCGGTATTTGTCTGCTTTCAAAAATAGCCTTGCCCATATCAATCCTGATTGTTTTGGCCCTCCCGTTTTCTTCTTCTACAATTTCTGCATTAACAATGCCCCCAGGTGTTTCAACTGAAAAATTTTCACTTTTTGTAAACTTAAAGTCGTATAAGAATTTGCAGAAAATCCTTAATCCGTTACCGCTTTTCTCTGCTTCTGAACCGTCGGGGTTATATATTTTTAAGCCGAAATCTGCTTTATCAGATAATACTTTAAGTAAGATGCCGTCAGTCCCGATACCGAAATTAACATTACAGATGCGCTTTATAGCATTACCAGTAATATTGAAATCAATGTTTTCACTATCAAGGACAATGTATTCATTCCCCAGTCCGTGAGATTTTACAAAGAAATTTTTTTCCATATTGTAATGTTATTTACCGGATATAACTGATAAAACAAAGTTCTTTTCGAGGATTTATAAAACTAAATAAAATTTTCAACTAAATCCTCAAATGTTTCGTTTTTCCTTATAAGCCTGTCATTGCCATTTTTATCAATCATTACCTCTGCCGGCCTTAAACGGTTATTATAGTTAGAACTCATTGAATAAGCATAAGCTCCTGAATCTAAAATACCAATAATATCATTTTCAAATATTTCAGGAAGAGTCCTGTCTTTAGCAATTATATCTCCGGTTTCACACATGTTTCCAACAATCCATACATTTTCAGTTTTTGCTGATTGCGCAGCATTATTCCTGTAAATTTCAATATCGTGATGTGAATCATAAATCATTGGCCGGGGAATGACATTGAATCCGATATCAGTACCTATATATTTTAAATTATAGTTTAGCTTTATTGCAGTAACGCTGCCAAGTAAAATAGCGGATTCAGCAACAATATATCTTCCGGGCTCAATAATAAATGTTACCTGCCTGCCGTATTTTTCAGTCCAGTTATTTATGATTTGGCCCAGTTTTTCACCTAGTTTCCGAAGGTCTAACCGCGGCTCATGGTTTTGCTTATTATAAGGAATACCAAACCCTCCTCCAAAATCAATGAATTTTATATTTTCAAACTGCCCGGCAATATCTAACATTATTTCAGCACTTTTTAAGTATGGCCCGGAGTCCATAAAAAGGGAACCGATATGCTGATTTATTCCTGTAAGTGCTAAATTGTACCTGTCAAGTACCTCTTTTACATCATCTATAAACTTAATATCAATACCAAATTTTGTGCTCACTCCGCCTGTTATAACCTTTTTATGATGCCCGGCTCCTATTCCAGGATTGATCCTTATAGCCACTTGACCACCGGGATTTAACCTTCCGAATAATTCTAACTGAGATAAAGAGTCAACACTTATTTTAACTCCTGACTTGATGGCATAAGATAATTCTTCAGCAGATACATTATTGCAGACATAAAGAATTTGTTCAGGGCTGAAGCCTGCCTTCAGGTTAACAAATATTTCACCTGAAGACACAGCATCAACTAATAATCCTTCATTTTTTACAATTTTTAATATCTCAATATTGCTGTTTGCCTTTGGTGAATATATAACAGTAAAGTCAGGATAGTCTATAAGGCCTTTTAATTCATTACATTTGCTTCTTATAACAGATTCATTATATACATATAGGGGACTGCCGTATTTTCCAATAAGCTCAAAAGGGTTTTTATTACCATAGAAATTCAGTTTCTTGCTTATTGCCGCATGGATGTAATTCATGTTTCCTTCTCAATTATTTTAAATTTGTTGAGTATATTTACTCCCGTTTTAAAATCAGAATTATGGCGAAGTTAAACGAAAATTATTTAAAATTACAAGCAGGCTATTTGTTCCCGGAGATCGAAAGGAGAATGAATGAATATTCAAAGGCTAATCGGGAAAAGAAGATAATAAAAATGGGCATTGGAGATGTTTCTCTTCCGTTGGTCCCAAGTGTTATTAAAGGATTTCAGGAAGGAGTTGATGAAATGTCAAAAATTACGACTTTCAGAGGTTATGGTCCTTATGAAGGATACAGGTTTCTCAGGGAAGCGATAGCAAAAAATGATTATAATAGCAGGGGAGTGCAAATAGATATAGATGAAATTTTTATTTCTGACGGTTCAAAGAGTGATACAGGAAATATACAGGAAATATTTGGCAATGATAACAAGATAGCTATTACTGATCCTGTGTATCCTGTGTATGTAGATACTACGGTAATGGCAGGTCGTACAGGTAAAATGCAGGATAGTGGTTATTTCGAGGGTATTATATATATGCCATGTACTGAAGAAAATAATTTCATCCCTGACCTGCCTGCAGAAAAAGCAGATTTAATTTATTTATGTTTTCCGAATAATCCTACCGGGGCTACAGCTTCAAAGGCGGATCTGAAAAGATGGGTTGATTATGCTGCTTCCAACAATTCAATTATTCTGTATGATTCGGCTTATGAAGCCTATATACAGGAAGAAAATATCCCGCATTCAATATTTGAAATAGAAGGTGCAAAAAAAGTAGCAATTGAATTCAGGAGTTTTTCAAAAACAGCGGGTTTTACCGGCACGAGATGCGCATACACTGTTATACCAAAAGAACTGATGGCTTTAACATCAAAAGGCGACAGATATCCTTTACATTCATTATGGTACAGAAGACAGTCAACAAAATTCAACGGCGTATCTTATCCGGTACAAAAAGCCGCATATGCTGTATACTCAGAATCGGGAAAGAAGGAAATAAGAGATGTGATCGACTACTATATGAATAACACCAGGATAATAAGAGAACGATTATTAAAACTCGGATTTAAAGTATTCGGAGGATTAAATGCTCCGTATGTATGGGTAAAAACAAAGAAGCATATTGATTCATGGCAGCTTTTTGATAAATTTTTAATTGAAGCAAACGTTGTTGCTACACCAGGATCCGGATTCGGGCCAGCAGGAGAAGGTTATTTGAGGTTTTCAGCCTTTGCGCTGCGGGAAAATGTTATTGAAGCCATGGACAGGATAAAAAATATCCGGCTTTAGGAAATATTCGTAAGTTATTGAAGAACTATAATATTAATACTCTGGGCCCTTACCAGAAGGAGAATTATTTAAAAATGGATAGAATGAGAATAGGCTTTGACGCAAAGCGGGCATTTTTTAATGCAAGCGGACTGGGAAATTATAGCAGAAACCTTCTTCGTGCCCTTAGTTCCCATTATCCGGATAATGAATATTTTTTATATACTCCATCAGCAAGTTCTTCTCTTTTTGATTATTCAAAACAGAGATTTATCGTAAGGGAACCCGAAGGATTTTTAAACAAAAGGTTCAAAAGCTACTGGAGGAGTTTTTCTCTGGCAAGGCAGGTTGAAAAAGATAAACTGGACATCTATCACGGATTGAGTCATGAACTTCCGTACAATATTCAAAAAACAGGAATTAAGACTGTAGTGACCATTCATGATCTTATTTTCCTGAGGTTCCCTGATTTGTACAAAAAATTTGACAGAAAGATATACCGGAAAAAATTTAAATATGCCTGTGAAATTGCGGACCTGATTATTGCTATCAGCAAACAGACGGCAAATGATATTAAGCAGTTTTTTGGCATAGACGAATCCAAAATAAAAGTGATATACCAGGGATGTAATCCTGTTTTCAGAAAAGAATTAAATAATAATGAGAGGAGCCAAATTATTAATAAATACGGATTCCCTGAATCTTATATTTTATATGTTGGGACAATTGAAGAACGGAAAAATCTGTTATCGTTAATTAAGGCAATAAATATTGCTAAAATTAAATTGCCCCTGGTAGTAATAGGAAGCAGGACCAGCTATTTTAAAAAAGTTAAGGAGTACATGGATAAGAATAAAGTTAAAGATATATATTTTCTGGAAACAATATTAAATGAGGATTTACCGGCGATATACCAGCAGGCTGAGGTATTTGTATATCCTTCGGTTTTTGAAGGATTTGGTATTCCTGTAATTGAATCCCTTTATTCAAAAACACCTGTAATAACATCAAAGAATGGTTGTTTTCCTGAGGCCGGAGGTCCTTCATCTGTCTATGTCGATCCAAATAATATCGGGGAACTTGCAGAAACGATAAAAAAAGTAATTGAAGATCAAGAGCTAAGGCGAAAAATGATTAATGATGGTTATAATTATGCCTGTAACTTTAATGATGATATTGTGGCAAAGAATATTATAAATGCTTACAAACAAATAATACAAAGTGGATAAAGATATTGAAGCTGCATTAAATGTGTTGTTTAAAGGAGGCACAATTCTCTACCCCACAGATACTATATGGGGCATTGGGTGTGACGCAACAAATGAAAAGGCAGTTGAGCGCATATATGAAATTAAAAAAAGAGAAGATAAAGAGGGAACGCTAGTATTATTAGGCTCATCGGACCGTTTGGACCGGTATGTGGATATTCCTGATGTGGCATGGGACCTGATTGATATAGCTGATAAACCTCTTACAATAATTTACCCCGGAGCTAAAAATCTTGCAGCCAACCTTTTAGCCAGTGACGGATCTGTTGGAATCAGGATAGTAAAGGACAGTTTCTGTGAAAGACTAATTAGACAATTTAAAAGACCTATTGTATCTACCTCTGCTAATATTAGTGGAGGTAAAAGCCCTCGGATATTTTCTGAAATAAGTAAGGAAATAATTAATTCCGTGGATTATATAGTAAAGTACAGGCAGGATGATTTGAAAAGAACAAAGCCATCGGGAATAATTAAGCTGGGATTAAAAGGCGAAGTTAAGATAATAAGGGAATAGAAAGAGGATACAGCGCCCGGGGACTGCGTCCTTTTAGGGCGCTGTACCCTTTCTGTCCATTTTTTATTTACTCAAAACAAGCTTCTTTATTCCAACATATTTGTGTCCGCTTTCTGACTTAGCTTCCATTTTATAGTAATAAATACCATTGGCCAGATTTACTGCATTGAATGTTACTTTATATTCTCCCGGTGATTGCTTTTCATTCACAAGCACCTGCATTTCATGGCCAAGCAAATCATATACAGTAAGTTTTACATATGCATTTTCATTCAACTTATAATGAATGCTTGTGCTTGCATGAAATGGGTTGGGATAATTCTGGTGAAGCACAAATGGCATTGGATCCATGTCAATATTGCTTTCAACAGAGGTAATAATTGCAGTATCAGCTGCCGGGTCATATTCTTGCACTGCATCAGTAGGTAAAACAGAAGGAGCTGCTGTTAATGATCCGCCAATGACATAGACTTTACCACCAACCGTACTGGCGGATAAAAACGATCTTGCTGTTGGCATATCGGTTTTCTCTGTCCATGTGTCTGTTGCCGGATCGTACTCTTCAACTATGGAAACAGGTAATGAATAACTTGATAGCAATCCTCCGATAACATAGATCTTCCCATTTACAGCATTGCTTGAAAAAGGTGCTTTTGCTGTTGCCATATCAGACTTTGATATCCAGTTGTCGCTCTCAGGGTCATATTCCTCTACTTCCGAAGACATTTTCTGTTGACTTTCTGCACCACCAATGGCATATATCTTTCCATTCACCGTGCTTGCGGAAAGAAATCCTCTTGCTGTAGGCATGTCGGCTTTTGTCGTCCACGAGTCTGTTGCAGGATCATATTCTTCAACAGCCTTAAAGGTGGTCTGACCCATGGTTCCTCCTATCGCATAGATTTTTCCATTTACCACGCATGTAGATAAATTCGCTCTTGCAGTCGGCATACCGGCTTTTGTTGTCCACGTATTCGTCGAAGGATCATATTCCTCTACAGTAGTAAGTACGGTTCCACCCCATGATAATGCTCCCCCAATAGCATAGATCTTGCCATTCACTACACTTGCTGATAATCCAGTTCTCGCTGTTGGCATTTCCGCTTTATCCGTCCATGAATTGGTGACCGGATCGTATTCTTCAACGGTTGAAAGACCTGGCATTCCACTTCCGGTCGTTCCCCCTATGGAATATATTTTCCCGTTTACCTCGCAGGCAGTTAAATTTAACCTGGCTTTAAGCATCTCAGCCTTGTCCGTCCAGGGATTAAACTGTGCCATGGTAGCGGACATTACGCATAGCAGTCCGGTCAATACAAATCCATTTAATAATGCAGGACTTAGAATAAATTTTTTCATGATGACCTCCTTTTTTTTAATAAGTAATAATTGTATTGATTTGTCAGTTCAAAAATAGAGGTCAATCATTCCTAAGGCATTCAGAAATAGACCAAATGCTTTAAGAAATATTTCAATATTAAAAAACCGGGGAGTGTAATAGCCATAATCAGGTCCCACAAATATCTGCCGGAATGTATATTGGTAATTATTCCCTTTCAATAAATTCCGTAGGTGATTTTCCGAATTGCTTCTGAAAGCAATCTGAGAAGTAGGAAGGGCTGTTGAATCCTGTTTCATAGGCAACCTCGGAAATGTTGCCGTATTTTTGTTTTAATAAGCTGGCTGCGCGTTTCAGGCGCATTATGCGAATAAGCTCTACCGGTGTAAAGTTGGTAAGGGCATGAACTTTTCGATATAACTGGGAATGACTCATTCCAACTTCTTTTCCAAAAATGCTCACCCCAAATCCCGGGTTGCTCATACTCTTTTCAATTATATCCATTGCGCGGATTATGAACCTTTCATCAGCAGATGTTACTGCAATCTCTTTGGGAGAAAGTGTTATGTTTCGGGAAAAACGCTCACGCAGCTTTCGACGCTGCTCAATCAGGTTTCTTGTCCGTAATTTTAGCTCTTTATCATTAAATGGTTTTACGAGGTAATCATCTGCGCCGGTTTCAAGACCTTCCAGCTTTTTAGTATCAGTGGCCATGGCTGTAAGAAGTATTACCGGTATATGGCTGGTCCGTTCATCGGTTTTAAGTTTCTCACAAAGTATAAATCCGTCCATTACGGGCATCATCACATCGCTTATAACAATATCAGGTATAATCTCAAATGCCGTATCAAGCGCTTCCTTTCCGTTGCTTGCTATTCTAATATTATATTCTGCGCATAAGATGGATTCAAGATAATGTATAACATCCGTATTATCCTCCACAATTAAAAGTATAGGAAGATCTTTAGTTTTTTCTTTTTCTTCATATTCTTTTTCAAGCCTTTGTGTACTGTCCGGAATGAAAAATGAAATACCTGATTTCACTCTTTCCAGGTCAATATCTTGGCTTACTGGTGAATTATTTGTTATGGGTATGGTAACACTGAATTCTGTTCCAGTCACCGGATGACTTTGCACACTAATCCTTCCTTTTAATAGGGTTATCAGTTCCTTTGTCAGGGCCAATCCAATTCCTGGCCCCTCTGATCTGGCTGAAGAGTCTTCTTCAACTTTATAATACCGGTTAAAAATGTAAGATAATTTGTCCGGAGGAATGCCAATCCCGTTATCCTTTATTTTAATTACCAGTTCATTATTCTCTTTATCCTTATTTGTATCAATGATCATATGAATTTCTCCTCCTTCATGCGTATATTTAATAGCATTTGACAGAAGGTTCGATATAATTTGCATCATCTTTTCCGAATCAATGTCCAGAACTAATTTATTGATATGAGAATTGAAGTTTAAATTAATGTTTTTGCTTTCAGCAAGCGAACTAAAAGTGTAAAAAATATACCGGAGGTAGCTGATTATTTCTCCCTGGTAATAATTTACATGCATGGCTTTAGCTTCGATTTTTGACAGATCCAGAATTTGATTAATAAGATGCAACAGGTTTTTACCGTTACGCTTTATCATTTCCAGAGACTCATCCAGTCTTTCGTGTGGATTTTTCACAATCTGATCTGCCATACCCAGTATAATAGTTAAAGGAGTACGGAACTCATGTGTTATATTAGTATATATCTTTGTTTTTACTTCATCAATCTCTTTTAACCGTAATGCTTCATATTGTTTTATTTTAATTGTCTGGCCCGCATAAAACCTCAGAGTGAAAAAATTAACAACAACTACAATCAAGAATTGAACAATAAACATAAATATGTTAATTGAAGGAGTTATTGGAGGATAGGGAGGGATAAAAGGTTGAAGAAAAGCCTCAGCAATTACAGTCAGAATATAAAAAATCAGAATCATAATTGCCCGTCTTCCATTGGGGAAAATCAGCGCATACAAAGGGCCCAACAATCCAACAAATACAATACCCGCAGAATGAAAAATTCCTCCTGTAATCAGGACACCTGTGAAAGAGAAGATTACGTGAAACACTTGAGTTGTAAGTCCAAACCATTCTACCCCGCGCCGGACCTTATAAAATATGATCAACTGAATAATTTGAAATCCCACATATACAGTCCCCAGCATGGTCCATCTTGGGATGGACAGGATCAGGGATAATGGAACTAATGGAAAAACGAGAAAAATTGCCAGATGTAATGAAACCCAGTGAATCCGTTTTAACAGGTATAGATCTTCACTGTCTCCCTGATATTGTATTGAACGCGTTATCCATGCATTAACTTTTGGAATTAACCGCTTAAACATACTGATTAAATTATATCATAAAAGTATAAAATCGAACTAATTATATTTCATTAACTTATTTATTATGTGATGCAAGTTAATAATTTTCTATTATCCTGATTGAATGCCACTGGAGTTTACTGATTTATAATATGTTAAGCACAGAGTGCAAAAAACAGCAAACATATACCGGTATAAAGTTACCGGTACATGCTTGCTGTAAAAAATGTTATCTATATGATTAGGCCGGGGATTTGCCCTGCTGGTTCTTTACTTTTGCAGAATCAGTTTCCTTGTTCCTGATAACTTATTATCAATGATAAGAGTGCAGAAGTATATCCCGCTTTTAATTTGTTTTCCGTATTTATTCCTTCCATCCCATGTCACTTCGTGGAATCCCGCAGGCATATTATCATCCACAAGCGTACATACTTCCTGTCCCAGCAGGTTTATAACCCGCAACACCACACGGGCCTGACCCGGAAGTTCGTATTTTATTTCTATCTGCCCATTAAACGGATTGGGATAAACCTGGTAAAGACCGGCAAAAGCAAGGCTTCTGTTTGGATGGTTTTCAACAGACGTTATTAATACTGTATCAGCTGCCGGATCATATTCTTCCACCGAAGTAACGAGAAAAGGTTCTGAACCAACAGGATATGATCCCCCTATGGCATACATTTTATTTCCTACCGAACCAAAGAAAAACATAAGCCTTTTTTGCTGCATGGGAGATTTTCTGGTCCATGTATCCGTAACGGGATCATACAATTCATTTGTGGGAACAACTCGTACTCCATTAGTAAAACCACCGACTGCATATACTTTTCCATCCATGGCGCATATTCCCAAAGCCATACGGCTCGTCGGCATGTCAGTTTTTGCAGTCCAGCTGTTTGTTGCCGGATCATAGACTTCAACATAATCAAAGGCATAGTCATGCAAGTTCTCATCCCCTCCTCCGAAAATATAAATTTTACCATCCACCACACAGGCTGTCACTAAGGCCCTGGGTGACGACAGCGGGGCTTTCTCTGACCATGTTTCAGTAACAGGTTCATAGGTCATTACAGTTGAAATCGGGGGTGTATAAGCATTAATCGTGCCTCCGATAAGATAAATTGTGTCGTTTAATACAGCTATTCCGGGAAATGCAATTTCATAGGGCATATTGGCTTTCTGAGTCCATGTATTGGTTTGCGGATCATACTCATGGACGTTATTCTGAGCATCAGCATAAGGATCGGGATACAGTCCTCCAAACACATAGATTTTGCCATTAAAGGTGCAGGTTGCATGTGCACAACGTTTTACCGGCAGAGAATCCATCTCTGTCCAGGTATCCAAAACAGGATCGTACATTTCATTAACACCTGTCACATCATAGTGGGAAGGGAATCCACCTATAACATATATTTTTCCATCCACAACAGCGCCCCCGGTAAATCCCCGGCCTGTAGGTATGGGATTTTTAAAAGTCCAGGGATTAACTTGTGCCAGGCTTACAGTATTTATACCCGATAGTCCGGCTAACAGGAACATACTAATAAATAGTATAATGTTCTAAGTAAATTTTTTCATAATGTCCTCCTTTTTTGATCTGGTTAATTAAATAGTTAAAGTTATTTGGCCATATAGGTATCCAAATCAGATGCAAGAAAATTCTCATTACAGTAGTGAAGTCTTCCTGATAAGGCTAAAATAAAATAACCGTATTGCGCTATTGTTTAGAAATATTAATTTATAATTGCCGGATGTAAATTAAAATAAATCGGTGAAATAACCAAATGAAAAAGGCGATCTCTTATTGAGGCTACCTTATTTTTGGTTAATTTATAAGGGCGCTGTCCCTATCTCGTATATGGTTCTATTGCTTTAGCCTGGTTATGTTTGGCAACAAATCTATCCCGGTCTTTTTGAGACGCAAACAGATACAAGGCATAGCCACCCCATCCTCCACCACAATATTTGCGGGCAAGGCATTTTTCAGCATCAATGAGAGGCTCCATTCCTTCTTCTGTCTGGGCCCTATAGCTCATCTTCACAGCCTCTGCCAGTTTTTTAAGGTCAGCTTGCAGTACAGCCCCAGCCGCAACGAGCCCGGCCTTATAAATCAGGTCGTAGTTACGTTTTTTTTCGGCTATACCGGGAGTGTCATGTTCAATATCGGTAAAATACAGGGCAATAAGGTCTTTAAGCATATCACCATTTCTCTTGAAGTGCAACACGGGTCGCATTCCGCTTTCCCAGACACAGAGTCCGGTTTCCTGAATAACAGCAGGGTCCTGCCAGCCGACACCCAGATCCAGTTCACTGTTTACCCCATCTTCCCCGGTAAGAAGTGCCCATGCACCACTGCCTCCAACACCGGAGCGCTTTTCATATTCCCATTTTTTCAGTGAAACAAGAGGAGATATAGCGCAGTTAACAATAAAGCCGCCTTTTTTGGCAAAACGGGGTACGTCCAGCCACCCGCCCGCAAAATCAATCCTTAAAGGAGCCTCCTGTGGAGCACGTATCCATTTTACTAATTTAGTAGTAGAAACCGGCTCAAATTTGGGTGGAGTTTTGGGCAGCACGTAGTATTGAGTTCCTGTTTGTTCACATAATTCGATCTTTTTTTCAGTATATTGATCATCCCCAGTAACTGCCAGAATATCAGGCTTGATACGTAAAAAATGATCTTTAAAATCCATTCCTATCTCCATATTTGTTCCGACAACTACATCATCAACCATCTCAAGTGCCTGAATAAGGACTTTTTTATGTTCCTGAGGTACTGAAGGGCGACGCATTTTGTGTTTCCATAATACGTCGTCTGAAGCAAAGCATACTGTCAAGTGATCCCCCAGGGCCTTGGCGTCATTAAAAAATTGTACATGCCCTGCATGCAAAATATCATAACATCCGGATACAAAAATTTTTTTCATATTAATTCCTGTTTTCGGAGAGGGGACAGCGCCCCTTCCCGGGCGCTGTCCCCATGTCTCCTCTGCTAATATTGCTGCAAGTTAATATAATTATAAAATATTTAACATTGAATTACTATTTTTGAAGTGATAATTAGTTTGAAAGTACAATAATAAAAACACTACCATCCCTCTTAATAAAAGGGAAATTTATTCGGGGTAGTTTTATTACTCAATTTTATGACATACCGGCATTATAAGAACGAAAAGACTGATTACAGGTATTGTGACAGTCTTACACAATATCTCCGCAGAAAAACAGCTGAAGTAAAAGTCGGAGATGTGCCACTTGGCGGTGATAATCCGTTAAGAGTTCAGTCTATGACCAGCACAAGTACCAAGGATATTAAAGCTACAGTTGACCAATGTATAAAAATAATTAAAGCAGGGGCCGACTATGTAAGAATTACTGTACCATCAATTAAAGAAGTAGAATGTTTATCAGGCATTATCTCTGAGCTTAGAAAAAAGGGATACAATTCACCGATAATTGCTGATATTCATTTTAATCCGGAAATTGCCAGACGTGCAGCAGCAATTGCGGAAAAGATAAGAATAAATCCGGGAAATTTTGCAGACAGTAAGAAATTGAGCAAGCCTGATTACACTGAAAAGGAATTTAATGAAGATGCTGAACATTTAAAAGAAAAATTTATTCCTCTTCTTAATGTCTGTAAGGATAATAATACTGCATTGCGTATCGGAACAAATCACGGGTCACTATCTGACAGGATTATGAACCGCTATGGAGATACTCCCGAAGGTATGGCAGAATCGGCAATGGAATATTTAAGAATTTGTAAAGAAGAGCATTTTAATAATGTGGTAGTATCGATGAAAGCCAGTAATACACGGATTATGGTTCAGTCAACCAGGCTTCTGGTGAACAGGATGTTAAAAGAGAATATGCATTATCCCTTACATACAGGAGTAACTGAAGCAGGGGAGGGTGATGATGGAAGAATAAAGTCAGCTGCAGGGATTGGGGCTCTGCTGGCAGATGGCATCGGAGATACTATCAGGATATCACTTACAGAAAATCCAGAAAAAGAGATTCCTGTAGCAAAAAAATTAGTTGATTATTTCTCGGGCCGGGGAAAGCACAAAGCAATAAGAGAAATATCAGATTATAAATTAAATCCTTTTCAATATAAAAAAAGAGAAACGCATTCTGTTTTTAATATAGGCGGTAAATATCATCCTGTTGTTATATCGGATTTGAGTGATGCAGGATTTTCATCTGAAGCTCTGTCTAAGTCAGGATGGCGATATGACAAATCCTATAAAAACTGGGCATTTGGTGATATAGCAGCAGATTATTTATACCTTAAGGATATTGACAATGAATTTGAAATTCCCGGAGATAAAGGAATAATAATGGATTATAATAAATGGAAAGAATTTAGGGGTAATAAGAATAAATGTTTCCCTCTTTTCATCTTAGCTGATTATTTTAAGGAGCCAGAAAAATCAGGAAAAATAAATTTTGTAAAAATTTTCTATAATGATTTAAATGATACTGCAATCAAAAGCCTTTGCAGTGATTCTACAATAGTGCTGGTGTCGGAGACTGATAATATAAACGGATTTGCAGAACAGAGAGCTTTATTTTGTGAGTTAATAAATGCAGGTTGTAATACTCCGGTAGTTATAAAAAGAAATTATAGCGAAAATGACAGGGAAGATTTTCAGCTTAAAAGTGCCGCTGATAGCGGGGGATTATTTTTGGATGGTCTGGGTGATGGAATATGGCTTACAAATAAAGGAAATGTTGAATTGAGAGACATAACTTCAACTGCATTTGGTATATTGCAGGCGTGCCGTGCCAGAATTTCAAAAACAGAATATATATCATGCCCGTCCTGCGGAAGAACTAATTTTAATATTCAGGAGGTAGTCATTAAGATTCGTGAAAGAACATCACATTTGAAAGGATTAAAAATTGCTGTAATGGGATGTATAGTAAACGGGCCGGGGGAGATGGCTGATGCTGATTACGGGTATATAGGAGTGGGCAAGAATAAGGTAACACTTTATAAAGCCAGGATGGCCGTTAAAAAAAATATACCCGAAGATGAGGCAGTTGATGAATTAATTTTATTGATAAAAGAAAACAATGACTGGCTGGAGTTACCGGAAATATAATTGTAAATCGTAAAAATTAATTTTATTCCTTAAAGACTATAGATTCAATATCTTTCACATCTACTGCTCTCTCAACGACTTTTTCAGTCAGGGGATTTAAAATCTGGACTTTAATCTGGTTATATTTTTCATCTGCACCGTAACAGGACAATTCCAGCTCAGCCTCAACCAGGTCGACAACTACTCCGTTTCTTTTGTAAACAGTAATTCGGGCTTTTTCACTTCCTACCGATGCAACAGGAGGATCATCGAAGTCAATCAGAATCATTTTGCTAATAGTCTTATAATCTTTAATCTCTGTCGGGATGTTTTCATATCTTCCTTTTAGCATGATGTAACTGTCGAAATACCTGGATTTATTACATTCGAGCGGTCCAAAATGATATACATCAACAGTTTTGCCGTCTTTCAATTTTATCAGTGCAGGCTGAGTATCTTGCGAGGACAAGGAAATTGTACAAAAGACAAATAAAACAAGGGGTAAAGCTGTAGGTTTCATTTTTTATTTGTTCTATTAATTAATAATTCTTTTATAATGAGCAAATTAGTAAATTTATTCGTTTAATAAAAAGTTTTATTAAACTAATTCAATCTAAAGGTTAAATACTTCCTTTATTTTATATACATAATCGGTCTTTTCCCATGTAAAGAATTCTACTTTTCTGGTTTCCGGAATATTATTTCTATATATTATAACATCATCAGTATAAGGGGTTCTTCCCATGTGTCCGTATGCAGCAGAAGGCAGGAAAATCGGGTTTTTTAATCCAAGTCTTTTGATTATGGCACTTGGCCTTAAATCAAATATTTGTCTTATTTTTTCAGCAATCTCTGCATCAGTATGATTTACTTTGGATGTGTTAAAGGTATTTATATATAGACCAACGGGCTCTGCTATACCAATTGCGTAGGCAATTTGAACAAGAACTTCATCAGCCATGCCTGCTGCCACAAGATTCTTAGCTATATGACGTGTAGCATATGCTGCTGATCGGTCTACTTTTGAACAATCCTTTCCTGAAAAAGCTCCACCACCGTGTGCTCCTTTGCCCCCATAGGTGTCGACTATCACCTTTCTGCCTGTTAGTCCGGTATCCCCGTGAGGCCCGCCAATAACAAACTTTCCTGTAGGATTAACATGTAATATATAATCGTTCCCAAATAAAGTTTGCACACGGGGAGGAAGTTTTGAAATAATTCTGGGGATTAGAATATTTTTAATATCGACCTTTATCTGATGAAGCATTTTTTCATCAGTGTCAAAATCATCATGCTGTGTGGAAATAACTATAGTATGAATACGTTCCGGCTGGTTATCATTCCCGTATTCAATAGTAACCTGTGATTTCGAATCCGGGCGTATATAAGTCATTACTTTACGTTCCCTCCGTATTGCAGCAAGTTCTTTTAGCAGCAGGTGTGACAACTCCAGGGAAAGAGGCATATAATTATCCGTTTCCCGTGATGCATAACCAAACATCATACCCTGGTCCCCTGCTCCCTGTTCTTCTTCAGATCCTCTGTTCACTCCCCGGGATATGTCCTGCGACTGTTCATGAATAGTAGATATAACTCCGCATGAATCTGCTTCAAACATATATTCAGATTCTGTATATCCTATTTTTTTTATAACATTGCGCGCTAATTGCTGAACATCAATATATGCACCTGTTTTTACTTCACCGCTTAATACAACCAATCCAGTTGTCACCAATGTTTCACATGCAACTTTAGATTCAGGATCATATCTTAAAAACTCATCCAAGAGTGCATCGGAGATTTGATCTGCTATTTTATCAGGATGCCCTTCGGAAACTGATTCAGACGTGAATAAATATCCCATAATATTTTATCTGTGTTTTGTGCGAATATCTTTGACTTTGTATTAAAAACCCGTAAATATATTTATATTTTCAGATTTAACAAATATTCATTTGTTATAATACTGTTATATTGCCTATTTTGTCAATTCGTGAAAAACCTCTTCAAGACTCTTGTCTTTCTTATGAAGAGATAATACTGTTAAATTATTATCTACTGCAAATTTGAATATTTCAGGTCTTATATCTTTGTTTTGTGCAGTCTCAATTAAACAGCTACAATTATTAACGAATTTGATTTTTTCAACACCGCTTATTTTTAGCAATACCGATTCATCAACAGGATTGTTAAATTCCACATGTATTGTGCAAGATGACTTTTTCCCGTATGATTGAATATTTTTAGCCTTGTCGTCAGCTATAATTTCACCGTTATTAATAATAAGTACCCTGTTACAAATTGCCTCTACTTCCTGCATAATATGTGTTGAAAGCATAATAGTCTTCTTTTTACCCAGCCCATAAATCAAATTTCGAATTTCAATTATCTGATTGGGGTCAAGACCTGAGGTAGGTTCATCCAGTATCAGAACATCTGGATTATGAAGTATTGCCTGTGCCAGTCCGACACGCTGCCTGAACCCCTTTGACAATTCCCCTATTCTTTTATTAATCTCGCTTTTAAGTCCAGTTAATTTTATTGTTTCATTAATTCGTGACCCAGCATCTCTTCCTAGTCTGTATACGCCAGCCAGATAGTGTAAATATTCACCTATAAATAAATCGCTATATAAAGGATTATTTTCCGGCAGGTATCCTATTAGTCTTTTAACATCGACAGAATTATCAATAACATCATAATCTTTAATTTTTACTTTTCCTTCATCCGGTGATATAATACCACATATAATCCTCATTGCTGTAGTTTTACCTGCTCCGTTTGGGCCGATAAAGCCTACTATTTCCCCTGACTTAATATTAAAGGAGATATTATTAAGTGCTAAAAGTGAACCGTATTTCTTTGATACGTTTTCAACAACTATGGACATCCGGAGTCTTATTAATTAATTATGAAAGCACAAATTTAATAAAATATGATTTCAGGTGATAAGCATACCATTACCAATTAATAGTTACTAAAATTTATCATAACAGGGGATGCATATTTTAATATTCTAAAATCTATGTTGTAAAACTGATATTAACCGAAAATTATTATATTTTTTTTTATTAATCCGGTTAAATTTGTTATTTAACATTTTCATTTATAAAATTTTTAATTCTATATGGCAAAGTATAGTTATGATTATCCACGACCTGCATTAACAACAGATATAATTATGTTCTCTTATTATAAAGGGAAGCTATTGGTTTTATTAATTGAAAGAAAATATTTTCCGTTTAAAGGAAAGTGGGCTTTCCCCGGTGGATTTGTGGATATGGATGAAACAGCTGAAGAATGTGCTTATCGTGAACTTAAAGAAGAAACCGGACTGGAAATAAAGGATCTCTCTCAACTGGTAACTGTCAGCACTCTGGGAAGAGATCCAAGAGGAAGAACAGTTAGTGTGTTTTTTTATGGATTTATCAATTATGCCAGTGCTGATATTCAGGCTGGTGATGACGCAAAAAAAGCTCAGTGGTTTCCTGCGGATAAGCTTCCTTCATTAGCATTTGATCATGGTGAGATTATTCATATTGCTTTGGGGAGACTTAAAGAACTTATACAATTGAAATCTTTTGGCCGGAAGTTGTTGCCAAAATATTTCACCCTTTCTGATTTGAAACAACTTTTTGATAATATTCTGCCGGGAAAGGAAATTATTGAAAAATACATAAATCAATATACAAAATATGGAGTAATCTGCAGGAAGGAACCTGAATCTGAATTATATTCTTTTGTTACTTAATAGCTTATCTTCTTAACATATTGGCATTTTATTTGTTAAAGAAAAAATAAATGATTTTAATAATTAAATGATCTAACTATATTTGCAGATTATTTTTATTTTTCTAACTAAAATTTTAATAAAAATGAAATTAAAGAATTTGATATTGAACGGATTAATAACTTTTTTATCACTTATTATTTTTACAGGTATTTCTTCAGGACAAACTCTTAATGAGGCAAAGGAAGCATTTAACGAAGGGGTAAGTGCTATTCAGTCAAATAATTTCGATGAAGCTATTGCACAATTTAACAAGTGCATGGAAATATATCCGGAACTTGATGAGGAAGAGTCTATAGAAGCTGAAGAGATGGTAGTTCAGATAGAATCAAAACTGCCGGCATTATATTATCAGGTAGCTATGGATCTATATAAGGATAAGAAGCTTGATGAGGCGATTGAAAAATTTGTAGAGACCAGTGAAGTTGCAAATAAATATAATGATCAGTCTACATCAGAAAGAGCTTCAAAGGTGGTCCCCCAGCTTTATTATCAGAGAGCAGGGAACAAATATGATAATGACGACTTTAAGGGAGCACTGGAAGATTATAATAAGGCAATTGAGCTTAACCCTGAATATGATAAGGCTTTTTATATGAAAAGTCTGGTTTGTAAAAAGCTTGATGATGAAGAAGGATTCCTGGAATCAACGAGAAGAGCCATTGAATCTGCCGGGAATAACAATAATGAATCAGTAGTTGGTAAAGCAAAAGAATCAGGAAGCAAATATTTTCTGATGAAGGGTGACGAAGCTAAATCAGCCCAAAAATATGCTGAAGCTAAAGAATATATAAATCTGGCCATTGAATTTGACAGTGAAAGTTCGGTTGCATACTATCTACTCGCGTTAGTTGACAATCAGCTTAATAATTATGATAATGCTATTGAGGCTGCAAATAAAGCTCTCACTTATGAGGATGATGTCCCTGAAGGGAAAGCAAGAATTTATTATGAATTAGCAAATGCACTTAAGGAAAAGGGAGAGAACGGTAAAGCATGTGATGCATACAGGAAAGCAGCCTATGGAGCATATAAAGAGGCAGCTGAATACCAGATAAAATATGTATTGGAATGCGAATAGATTTATTTAAGATAATTTACTTGAGAAAGGCTGCCCGGATTCAGGCAGCCTTTTTTGTATTAACATATTCAGGCTAAAATATGGATTATATTTCCTATATTGATCTGCTGGCTTTAATTTGCCCAAATGGAGCTGTTATTTGGATGCAAAATCTTATTTTTGCAGGGAGATTTTAATGAATTATTAAATAAAGAAATATGATAAAAAAGCAAAGAACAAAAATTAAGGATTTGTTGAATGCAAAAGATTTTAACAAAGAGACACATATTAAGGGATGGGTAAGAACAAAAAGAGAAGGTAAAGGTATTACATTTATTGCGCTCAATGATGGTTCAATAATACATAATTTGCAGATCGTAATAGATAATTCAAATTTTAATGATGAAAAGATAAAACAAATAACAACAGGTTCATGTATTGGAGTCACAGGTAATTTTGTAAAATCTGTTGGTAAGGATCAAAGTATAGAAATACAGGCCAGTGAAGTTGAGATATATGGAACAGCTGATCCTAATTTTTATCCGTTGCAGAAGAAGGGGCATACACTTGAGTTTCTAAGAGAAATAGCTCATTTAAGACCCCGTACAAATACTTTCGGCTCGGTATTCAGAATACGGCATGCTCTATCATTTGCAATCCATAAATATTTTAATGACAGAGGATTCTGTTATTTGCATACTCCTATCATAACGGGTTCTGATTGCGAGGGCGCAGGTGAAATGTTCAGGGTAACAACTCTGGATCCAAAGGAACCCCCCTTACAGGAGAACGGAACAGTTAATTATGGTGAAGATTTTTTTGGTAAGGAGACAAATTTAACGGTCTCAGGACAGCTGGAAGGAGAACTTGGAGCAATGGCATTATCACAGATATATACTTTTGGCCCGACATTCCGTGCCGAAAATTCAAACACACCGCGTCATCTTGCTGAATTCTGGATGATTGAACCTGAAGTCGCGTTTTACGATATCAATGATAATATGGATTTGGCAGAAGACTTTCTCAAATATCTGGTAAACTACGTACTGGATGAATGTAAGGATGATCTGGAGTTTTTAAACAAAATGTATGATAAAGAACTATTAAATCGCCTGAATTCCGTTACAAAAAATGATTTTGAACGTATATCATATACCAGGGCAATAGAAATACTGGATAAGTCAGGAGAAAATTTTGAATATCCGGTAAAGTGGGGCTTGGATTTACAAACGGAACATGAACGCTACCTGGTTGAAAAATATTACAATAAACCAGTAATGGTAATTGACTATCCGAAAGATATTAAAGCTTTTTATATGAAGCAGAACGATGATGGCAGAACTGTCAGAGCCCTGGATGTATTATTCCCCAGGATAGGTGAAATAATCGGAGGCTCACAACGTGAAGAAGACTACCAGAAGCTTTATAATAGAATAAAAGAGTTAAATTTGCCTGAGACTGATTTATGGTGGTACCTTGAAACAAGAAAATTTGGAACAGTACAACATAGTGGATTTGGAATGGGACTGGAGAGAGTATTGCTGTTTATTACGGGCATGAGTAATATTCGTGATGTTATACCATTTCCCAGGACACCAAAAAATGCTGAATTTTAATGTTAAAGCAGAGATTACAACAGAAATTATTACAAAAGTTATCTCCTCAGCAGATACAAATGATTAAGTTGCTGGAAATTCCAACTATGCAACTTGAACAGAGGATTAAGAAGGAACTTGAAGAAAATCCGATATTGGAAGAAGGACCTGATGAGGAGGTTATTGTGAGAGAGGAGGAAGATCAGGATAATATGAATGATAATGAACAGGATGAATTTTCATTTGAAGATTATCTTAATGAGGAAGATATACCATCTTACAAACTGGTTACCAGGAATTATTCGAAAGATGACTCAAGGGAGGAAATACCATTTTCTGTTGGAATAACTTTTCATGATTATCTCGAAAGCCAGCTGGGGCTCAGATCTTTAACTGAAAATCAGCAGGTTTTATCTAAATATATTATTGGCAATATTGATGATGACGGGTATTTAAGAAGAAATATTGAATCAATAGTCGATGATGTGGCTTTTTCCCAGAATATAACAACAACTAAAGAAGAATTGTCAGAAATTCTTAAGATTATCCAGGATTTTGATCCTGCAGGTGTTGGAGCTGAGAGTTTGCAGGAATGCTTATTACTTCAGATTGAAAGGAAAGATCAGATGGTCCCCGAAATAGCTTTGGCAGAACAAATACTGAAGAATTATTTTAATGAGTTCACTAAAAAGCACTATGATAAGATTATTAATCGATTAAATATAGCTGAAGAAGAACTTAAAAAGGCGTTAGAGGAAATATTAAAGCTAAATCCTAAACCTGGCAGTTCTTATAGTGATCCTCAGAATAAAACATTCAGCCATATTGTTCCGGATTTTATCTTCGAAAATAATAACGGTGAATTACAGTTAAGTCTCAATTCCAAAAATGTCCCTGATCTAAGGGTTAGCAAAGCATATAGTGATATGCTCAAATCCTATCATTCTAATAAGTCAGGTGCCTCAGTAAAACAAAAGGAAGCTATGAGTTTTGTCAGGCAGAAACTTGACTCTGCAAAATGGTTTATCGATGCTATCAGGCAACGTCAGAACACACTTTTGCTTACCATGCATGCAATAATTGATTTTCAGACAGAGTATTTCGTGGAGGGCGATGAGGCAAAGCTGAAACCAATGATTCTGAAAGATATAGCTGATAAAACAGGTCTTGATATATCCACAATTTCAAGGGTTGCAAACAGTAAATATATACAGACTAATTTTGGAATTTTTCCACTCAGATATTTCTTTTCTGAAGGAATGCAGACCGATACAGGGGAGGAGGTGTCAACAAGAGAAATTAAAAAGATCTTAAAGGACTGCATAGATAACGAAAACAAAAGGAAGCCCTTAACAGATGAGAAGTTAGCTGCAATACTGAATGATAAAGGATATCCTGTTGCCCGCCGTACCGTTGCAAAATACAGAGAGCAGTTGAATATACCTGTAGCCAGGATGAGAAAAGAACTTTGATGCTTAATTCAACTTCATATTTAAGCCGGGGATAATAGTAAATAGAAATGCAAAAAAAAATAGCCAGTTTTATATCAATTTTGCTTCATCCTTTGCTAATGCCCTTTCTGGGCATAATTACCATATTCAGGTCAGGTACATATATTTCTGTAGTAGATCCCCGTTTAATGAATATTACTTTATTGATAGTATTTATACTTACAGTTGTTCTGCCTTTAAGCATAATACCTTTTTATTTTTATACCCGATTAATTCGAAAGGTTGAAATGAGTAGTACAAAAGAAAGACTGGTCCCCTATTTTTTAACCTTTGTATTCTTTTATGTAGCACATGTTATTATTAAGAAATTGCCACTGAATTATTTTTTCTCCATATACATGTTTGCATCTGCCATTTCAGTATTAATCGTAATAATTATCTCATATTTCTGGAAAATTAGTACCCATATGGTCGGTATAGGAGGTTTTATTGGCCTGGTTATAAGTCTTTCTTTTAGGATGGCCACAAATTTAATGGGCATATTAATAATTGCAATTATACTTGCAGGTATAATAGGATATTCAAGATTAGAGTTAAATTCACACAGCCCTTCACAGGTTTATTCAGGATTCGGATTAGGATTTTTTACTATTACATTCTTTTGCCTTTTTTTTTAAAAAATCAAGGTTTTGAATGTTATTTTTTAGTTCCGAGTTTGTTGAATTAAATATTACAGGTTCATATTTGTTCATTTTTTTTATTAAGTACTCCAGTTTGATTTTATTCTGTTCTATACTGCAGAAAGATCCTGACAGATATCTGGCAAGATATTCCTGCTCTGTCTGACCAGGCGTTGGAACTAAAATTGCGGTTCGGTTTAATGATACCAGGTCCATTATCGTTGAATAGCCGGAACGGCAAATGATGTAACGAGACTGGTCTATCACGTTCAGGAATTCATGTGTTGATAAATGTGATACAGTAGTTATATTTTCTGTAATTTTATTGATCTGTTTTTGTCCTGGGGTGCCCTTTATAATTAATACTCTATAGTTTGATTTTTTAATTTCTCTGGTAAGTATATCTTCAAGCATGGTTCGCTGTGGTTCGGGACCTGACATAATCACAAGCAGATCATATTTTATTTTTTTTGTGTGTCTGTTGTTTTCAGAATACTCGTTAAACCTCGATAAAGGACCAATAAATTTAGCATTGGCCGGGATTTTAAACTTATGTGACAATACACCTGTCAGATTACTTTTATTATGCTCAAAGTCCGGGATCCAGCATTGATTATATTTTGAAATAATTAATCTGTTTATCTTATTAATTAGAGGGTTAAAAAACCATAACCATCCCGGCAATAATATATTTATTTGATGCGTGATGTAAATAGAATATGCTTTTTTACTCCAAAGGCCAAACCTGTTGTCAGATATAATTAAATCTATTGAATGTTTTACTACCAGCCTTTTTAAAAAAATATGTTCTTTTATTATTCCATGGATAATTTTAGGGAATTGCAGAATTATTGGAAGGACCAGAGAATTTCTTTTACCATAGGAAACTGTAAATGAAGGAAATATTATGAAAGTTAACTCCGGGAACTCCTGCTTAAGAAATTGTAGCGCATATCCTTCAGCTCCGATATATACATCGTATTTACATCGCATAAGTTCATATACAATCGGAATAACCCGGCTTGCATGGCCCAGCCCCCAGTTTAAAGGGCAAACCAGAACTTTTTTTGTTTTCTCCAAACTAAAATAATATTCTACGGTGATATATGGGTTTTTATTCCCAGTCTTTCTACTTTTTCAGAAATTTTCATCAAATCATCAGAAGATATCTTTCTAAGTCCTTTGTTAGGTGTATCCCTGGCAATTGTATAGATCATTACACTTTCAGGCTTGATATCATTTATGATCTGCAACCATTTTGTTACCTCTTTTCTGGTTGCATTATTTACTTCTTTTCCGTTATATATACCTTTGAAAAAAAGAGTCTGAATAATAAGATTGCCATTAAATTTTTTCAGATTATCTATTGTTTTTTTCAGATTAAATGGACGTAAAGGACAGTTTATTGTCCTGTTTGTTTCTTCGTAACCGGAATCAAGCTTTAAAATATTAAGGTCAGCTTTATTAAGAGCACTAAATATTTTATCATTACCGGTAAGTGTTGAATTAGACAGGATAGCAATATTTGTACGCGGTAAATAGTTATCACGTAATTCAATAGTATCATCAATAATTTCAGCGAATTCGGGATGCAATGTAGGCTCTCCGTTGCCTGCAAAAGTAATAGTATCAATAAATAAACCTTTATTTTTTATGTGCTTGAGGCGGGATTCCAGTTTTTCTTTAACCTCAGCCCTGGAAGGTATATTAAAGTTCCTTATGTTGGAACTGTAGGTTGGCCCACATTCACAGTATATACAATTAAAATTGCATATTTTCCTGTTATTAGGCAATAAGTTTATTCCCAGAGATTCGCCCAGTCTCCTGCTAATTACCGGACCAAATATCGTACTGTCAAACAAAAATGTTGCCATCTTAAAAAATTAGAAATAAAATTAATCAGGGCAAAATTAATAATTCTGCCTGGCAATTACTTTATCTTTTTAATTTGTCCTGATTTTGAAGCTATAATCCTGTAACAAGATTTATTACTGTGTCAGATCTACCTCTGTAAGGGGCCCTTTATAATATCCGGTTAACGGTGTACTGCTTCCGATAGTTATGTCGTATGAAATCTGGTAAGACTCTCCGATTTTTTCTATATAAACCGAGCCGTCAGTAATATCGAAGGATACTCCGGATAACCCGTACATCACAACAAAACCGTAATCAAATGAATTTGGGGGCCAGTCAGCATCAAAAACATATTCACCCGGAGAAAGTTCTGCAGTAGAAGGAGATTTAAAATCAAAATAGACTAAAGTATTCCAGTTATAATAAAATGCGGAATCAGTTATATATTCCCCGTCTGTAAGTACAATATAAAAATCACCTCCATCTTCTTCAGGAGAATAGATCTTCAGGTAACCATTTGGAGTCAGATATTCCGTTTCATTAACAATAAAACTATTTTGTTTATCATTATCATCCTTTTTACACGTAACGATAAATATTAATATAAGAGTTAAAAATAATGCGGATTTAAATTTTATGTTTAACATGATTTTAATTTTTACATAACATTATTAAATATTCTCATAAATAATTTTTATACCAGTAATAAAAGCGTGTTTTAAGAACATGGTATCCTGGTTCGAATGATTATAAATATAACCTTTTATATGTGTCACCTCTTCGTTTCTTAACTGTTTTGTTATTGTATAAGTATTTAATACTTCATTCTTTTTTATCGGAGCACTTTTAAAGTAATCTCTGTAGCCTTCTTCAGTCTGGTTATCATACCAGAAAAATGCATTTATTCTGGGGGCCAGGGCTTCGTCATCTCTAAATACTTTTATTTGAGCAGTAATCGTATACTCGCCCAAATCAGAAATGGGCACACTGAAGCTTATGCGATTTGTTCTGCCATCGTTAGGCAACATATAATCATTTTTATCCTGCCATATTGTAATTCTTTTCTTTAATGCCTCATCTTCTTCGGCTTCTTTAATTTCACTTTCAAGTTTACTTAAACTGGAAATAACTTTTTCGTATATTTTATTGAGACGGTCAGGGCGTTTGGCATAGTAAGATATGCTTGAATCAAACTGTATTCTGGTAACACCATGTTTTTCAAAAATCCAGCCGTATAAAGCTGCCGAATCAATTCTTAGCTGCTTCTGAACTAGTGTATAGTCTAATCCTATAGCATCAGCGATATGCATATCTACAAGGAGGGGGACCATTTTTTTTTCAGGGATGAGATATTTCTTTTTTGTATGGGAACAGGAGAATAGGATAATAATCAGAAGAAACCAGATAAAATGTTTATTTATATAGTTCCACGGTATTATCATTATTTCTTAATATCGTCAAATCTGTAACTTAAAGTAAATTCATGGGAACCAAAATTATAGGCTCTCATCTGATTTAAAACTATGTCATATGAATAGCATATCTGAATTTTTTTATTATAAACATATCCTGCCAGTATAGATAGTGCCTCCTGAGTACGGTATGAGATACCCATCCATACCATGTTTCTATACCAGCCTCTTGCATTAAAGTCAAGTTGATAGGGAGCGGGAGAAACCTTTTTCAGAATTAATGATGGTTCAACTGCCCATTCCCTGTTAATGAAATATTTATATCCCGCAATTAAATAGAAATGACTCTTTAACTTGCTTAAACCCGTTGGCTGGTCGCCAATCTTAAATTTATTGTTTATTAAATTGGTAGCAACAAATCCTACATGGTATGTTGACGAATAACAATATATACCGACTGTGGCATCCAGGGGATAATACGTTTCCTGAGCATTATAATAAATAGGGTCATTTACATCCTCAACAGTAATATTAGCAAGGTCAATCTTATACTGCATAAAACCAAGATTTAGTCCCATCGATACTTTTATATCTTCGTTTACTGTATAGTAGTATGCGTATGAACCATGCATACTACCTATACTAATTGCTCCGGCAACATCATAAGTTATGGTACCACCCCAGCCCATGGGATATTTGACCAGCGGGCCGAAAATACTGAGGGTATTTGTTATGGGAGCATCTTTAAATCCAACCCATTGAAATCTGTTATTCGATATTATTTGAAAATAATTATGCGTTCCTGCCAGTGCCGGATTAATAGCAAATGGATTAGTCATAAATAGCGATGTTAAGGGCTTTTGCTGACCCTTAATATTCATCGAAAACAATAATATTATTAAAAGCGGTGTAAATTTTTTCATATTATCTTATTATTGTTACAGCTCCTGTTATAGGCTCATATTTAGTATCATGAATTTTTATAATATAGTAATATGTCCCAATAGGTAAATACTTTCCTTTGAATTTCCCATCCCATTCCTGGTCTGCTCCATATCCTCTGGAGTGAAATACTCTTTCTCCCCAGCGGTTAAATATTTCAACTTCGAATTTATCTCCATAATCTGCTGCATATGGTATATGCCATGTATCGTTATAGCCATCCTCATTTGGAGTAAATCCTGTATATATTATGTCTATTTCACGGGCCATATATACATTTAATGTGTCAGTTGAAACACAGCCATGAATATTAGTTCCGTATACTATATATTTCTCAGCTACAGTCTGAGGTGTTATATAAGTACCTTGTGTATTGATATCACTCAACCCTGTTGAAGGAGTCCATAAATATGATGAGAAGTCCGGAGTGGCCGCTATTAAATATGTTTCCCCTTCAACAAGATATAAAGCCGTATCCAAATCTAATTTTCCGGACGGATCATATATTTTTATACTGTCAGGCGGATAAACAGTAACAATGACATCATCTGTTTCCCAGCAAACTCCCCTGTATGCTGTAAGTATAAATGAAGTTGTATTTTCAATAACAGCAACCGGATCAAGTATTGTAGAATCATCAAGAAATTCGACCGGAGTCCAGATATAATTTATACCTCTTTCGCTGAACCCGCTTAATTGATAGGTCTCGCCAGAACAAATAAATGCGTCTGATCCTGCATCTGCATCCACAGAATCCAGTGCCAGTATATTAAATCCCCTGGTTACCTGGCATAGGGAATTGTCAGTAATTACTACTTCATAATAACCATAACCTATATCATATAAGCTGGTATCAGTAGATACGGGAATAGAGTTTTTATACCATTGATAACTGAATCCACCAGTACCTCCGGATACAGATAATTCTATTGAACCATCCAGTATATATTTAGTACAGGATGCATCTGCACGAGTTGATAATACAACAATTGGAGGAGGTTCATTTATTGTTATTGTAGTGTCAAATTCAGTTCCGGCAGGATCTTCAATATGCAGTGTATAGGTATCAGCAGGTAACGTGTTAGAATAGCTGTAAGTGTAATTATTTAACATATAAGTAGATGTATCTGTTGACGTAATAAATGTCACAGTAAACGGAGGATTAGCCCCTGACGGATCAATGAAGAAATCAAAACCTCCGTCATTATAACCGTTACATGATACATCTTCAACATTGCTTATTATTACAAACAATTCTCTCTCAGTAATTTCGATGACATCAGTAATAAAACATCCTGCCGTATCCTCGACGATAATTTCATAAATTCCCACATCAAGACTGTCAAAGAATCCTGTTTTATTAGTAGTAGTATCGCCAGTTAATACTATAGAGTAAGTATAGCCCGGGGTTCCGCCCGCAGCTTCCAGAGTTATTGTTCCCGGGGTGTCTCCGATAACAGGCGTTGCAAAAGTTATTAATGTAATTTGTGACGGCTGATCGATAGTGATCGTATCCAGAACAAGAATACAGCCTAAAGAATCCCTTATATAGATAGTATCATTACCTCCGTACAGGTTACTAAATAGATTTCCTGGTTGATAAACTGAGTCTTTAAGTGCATATGTGAAATTATTCCAGCCCCCCGAGGCTTCAATATATATTGAGCCTGTGTTATCACCAAAGCATCCGGCCACATTAGTTACAGAGAGGCTATCAACAATAATCGGAGGCGGATTTATTAAATTAACAGGATTATAACTATAAGGGACTTCGCATCCATTATTATCCCTTACAGAAATATTATATGAATTTGGTGATAAGCCAATATAATCAAGAGTCTGTGTGTAGGGCCCTCCGTTTAACGAACTTTCAAACGGGGACGAACCTCCTGATACCTGGATACTAAGGCCCCCGGCACCTCCGTTACAGACAATTTCAGTTTTGTAAACCGTATCTATGTTTAGTACAAGTGGGGCAGCAATTATAATATTATCAATTCCAATCGTATCACAGGATTTTGAATCAGTAAATCTTATACCATATATTCCTTCTGATAAATTTTCGAATAAACCATCATTATTGACCTCTGTTCCCGGTATTATCCAGTATGTATACTGAGGTGTTCCTCCAGTAGCTGTTACTGTAATTGAACCATCAGAAAATCCGCTGCAGGATATGCTGTCGACAATGAGGCTGTCAAGAGCAAGAGCTTCAGGCTCAAAAATAAATACTGTTGAATCATTTGGGGAGCAACCTCTGGCATCTTCGATATGAATAGTATATGTTCCACCTGACAGATTTTCCCAGCGTCCTGAATCAGCAAGTAAGGAGGGAATATCACCTGGCTGCAAAGTATATGTAAGTATCCCTGTTCCGCCTGATGCCTTGGCAGCTATTATGGCATTATTGTCTCCGTAGCAGGAAATTGAATCAGTATATAAAACACTACTTATTATTATTTCAGGTGGAGATGTAACCTCGACAGTGGCAACTGCTTCACATCCCATAGCATCTGTCACAGTCACTGAATAATTCCCTTCACAGAGCAGAACGGTATCCTTTCCGTTTCCTCCATAAGGAGCAGGAGCCCAACTATAATTCATATATGGAGGTGTCCCGCCAACCACATTAACTATGGCCAGGGCATCACATTCCCCGTAACAGCTGGTACGCAATCCAAGTGGTATTAAATATGAAGTTTTGACTGGTTCAAGAATAGGAATATCAATTATGTCTGAATCAAAAAGAATGGTACGAATCTGTCCGGTATAAGCAGTATCTGTAAAGGAGATACTTGCATGTATTATTGAACCATCTATTCCGCCCCTGTTATTTGCAGTATCTTTAACCTGAACTGCCCACCCTCCTTCTGCAGGATTCATTCCAAATAATATACTCCAGTCTCCTGTTGCAGCAAAATCACCGGACAATGGAGTGGGTTCTGAACATACATCAAGCGTATCTTCTATTGGTAGTTCAGTAGTGAAACAAAGATTGTTTACGTCGCTTCCGAAATTACAGAATCCATAGAAGTCATATTCCATCGGGGCCCTTTTAAGAGCCATTGTTGTTATACCGTCAGGAGCTACAAGATAATAACCCAGATCCTGGATAACCTGATGGTCATTAGTAGAAAGACATACCTCAATCTCTGTATACGGACCGATCAGAAATGGGGCAGGAGCACCTATTGCTGCTTGCAGCTGAGGAGGTATTGTCAGGACCATTGAATCAACCGCACTGGCGCAAGATCCATATCCAAATGCTTCAAGATAAAGGGTTACAGAACCATTACTTCTGTCAATAACTCCTGGAGTGTATTCGGGCCCTAAGATTTGATCATCATCAAAGGAGCCATCACCGGAGCTAGTCCATATCAGTCCGCTGCTATTGGTTGTATCAGCTCCGCTGATTGTATAAGTAGAATCAAAACATATTGAGGCATCCGGACCAGCTTCAGCTGCCGGTGGTGATGACCAGGAGATTAATCTTGTGTCTGTTGCATCTATGCATCCGTTAGTTCCTGTTAATGTAAGTGTTGCGATAAATGAGCCTGATTGTACAGATGGTGTAAATGTTGCCAGAGCGGGATCAGCATTTTGAGTCCATGTCCCCAATCCTGCTCCTCCGCTCCAGGAAGGATTACCACTATATGTTCCGCTGACAGTAGCGCCGGTCATTGGTATGGGCGCTGTCCCTGAACAGGATGATATATCAGATCCTGCATTAGCCACTGGTTGTGTACCCCAGGTTATAAGTCTTGAGTCCGAAGCATCCGAACAGCCGTTAGTGCCAGTCAGTGTTAATGTTGCTGTAAATGATCCCGATGGTGTTGTTGGAGTAAATGTGGCAAGTGCAGGATCGGCATTCTGAGTCCACGTACCTAATCCGCCGCCGCCACTCCAGGTCGGGTTACCGCTGTATGTTCCGCTGGCAGTAGCCCCAATCATAGGTATTGCAGCCATTCCTGTACATGTTGTGATATCTGTTCCGGCATCGGCAACAGGTTGTGTACCCCAGGTTATAAGCCTTGTATCTGTGTCATCCGGACAGACGCCGGCTCCTGTTAAAGTCAATGTTGCTGTAAATGATCCCGAAGGTGCTGTTGGTGTGAATGTTGCCAGTGAAGGATCTGCATTTTGAGTCCACGTTCCTGATCCCCCGCCTCCACTCCATGAGGGATTACCGCTATAGTTTCCAGTTGCCGTAGCACCGGTCATAAGTATGGGTGCTGTTCCTGTACATGTTGTTATATCTGATCCGGCATCAGCCACGGGAGGGGTAGACCATGTTAAAAGCCTTGTATCTGTATCATCCGGACAACCGTTGGCTCCTGTTAAAGTCAATGTTGCCGTAAATAATCCCGAAGGTGTAGATGGAGTAAATGTAGCAAGTGCAGGATCGGCATTTTGAGTCCATGTTCCTAATCCGGCACCTCCACTCCATGAGGGATTACCACTGTAATTACCACTTGCTGTAGCGCCGGTCATTGGTATAGCTGCTGTTCCCGTGCAGGCCGATATATCTGATCCTGCATTAGCAGCCGGCGGGTCATACCAGGTAATTATTCTTGTATCTGTATCATCGGGGCAGCCGCTGGCTCCTGTTAAAGTTAATGTTGCCGTAAATGATCCCGAAGGTGTAGTTGGAGTAAATGTAGCAAGGGCAGGATCGGCATTTTGAGTCCATGTACCTAATCCGCCACCGCCGCTCCATGTGGGATTACCACTGTAATTACCACTTGCAGTAGCACCGGTCATCGGTATGGCTGCAGTTCCGGTGCATGTTGATATGTCGGAACCTGCGTTAGCCACCGGTGGATCATACCATGTGACTACTCTTGTATCAGTTGCGTCTGAGCACCCATTAGTCCCTGTTAATGTCAGTGTTGCTATAAATGATCCTGAAGGTGTGGATGGAGTGAATGTAGCAAGTGCAGGATCGGCATTTTGGGTCCATGTACCTGATCCGCCACCACCGCTCCATACAGGAGTACCACTATATGTTCCGCTGGCAGTTGCGCCGGTCATCGGTATGGCTGCTGTTCCGGTACATGTTGATATATCTGAACCTGCATTGGCCACAGGTTGAGTACCCCATGTTATTTGCCTTGTATCAGTTGCATCTGAGCATCCATTGGCTCCTGTTAAAGTTAGTGTTGCCGTAAATGTACCTGAGGCTGCTGTTGGAGTAAATGTAGCAAGTGCAGGATCGGCATTTTGGGTCCATGTCCCCAGTACGCCACCACCGCTCCAGGTGGGAGTACCACTGTATGTCCCGCTGGCAGTGGCACCGGTCATTGGTATAGCTGCAGTACCTGTGCATGTAACTATGTCCGGGCCGGCGTTGGCTACGGGCTGTGTGCCCCATGTTATTTGCTTTGTATCAGTTGCATCTGAGCACCCATTGGCTCCTGTTAAAGTTAGTGTTGCTGTAAAGGAGCCCGATGCTGCTGTTGGTGTGAATGCAGCAAGTGCAGGATCGGCATTTTGGGTCCATGTACCTGATCCGCCACCACCGCTCCAGGTGGGAGTACCACTGTATGTCCCGCTGGCAGTGGCGCCGGTCATTGGTATGACTGCAGTACCTGTGCATGTAACTATGTCCGGGCCGGCGTTGGCTATGGGCTGTGTGCCCCATGTGATAAGTCTTGTATCTGTATCATCCGGGCATCCGTTAGCTCCTGTTAAAGTTAATGTTGCTGTAAAGGAGCCTGATGCTGTGCTTGGAGTAAATGTAGCAAGTGCAGGATCGACATTTTGCGCCCATGTTCCTAGTCCGCCCCCGCCACTCCAGGTGGGAGTACCACTGTATGTCCCGCTGGCAGTGGCACCGGTCATTGGTATGGCTGCCGTACCTGTACAGGTTACTATGTCTGAGCCGGCGTTAGCTATGGGCTGTGTACCCCAGGTTATTTGCCTGGTATCTGTATCATCCGGGCATCCGTTAGCCCCTGTTAAAGTTAATGTTGCCGTAAAGGAACCCGATGCTGCTGTTGGAGTAAATGTAGAAAGTGCAGGATTGGCATTTTGAGTCCACGTACCCAATCCACCCCCGCCGCTCCAGGTTGGATTACCACTATAATTTCCACTTGCTGTAGCTCCTGTCATTTGTATAGCTGCGGTTCCGGTACATGTTACTATATCTGAACCTGCATTAGCCACTGGCGGATCATACCAGGTAATTACACGTGTATCTGTATCATCTGAGCAACCATTCGCACCTGTTAAAGTTAGTGTTGCGATAAAGGAGCCCGATGCTGCAGTTGGAGTAAATGTAGCAAGAGCAGGATTGGCATTCTGGGTCCATGTACCCAATCCGACGCCACCGCTCCAGTCAGGATTGCCGCTATATGTCCCGCTGGCAGTGGCCCCTGTCATCATGATAACTACTGTCCCTGTGCAGGTTGATATATCTGAGCCTGCATTGGCAACAGGTTGTGTGCCCCATGTTATTTGCCTTGTATCTGTTGAATTTGAACAGCCGTTAGCACCTGTTAGTGTTAATGTTGCCGTAAAAGAACCCGATGCTGCTGTGGGAGTAAATGTAGCAAGGGCAGGATTGGCATTCTGGGTCCATGTTCCTAATCCGCCGCCGCCGCTCCAGTCAGGAAGGCCACTATATGTTCCAGTGGCTGTAGCGCCGGTCATTGCTATGGGGGCTGTCCCAGTGCATGTAACTATATCCGAACCTGCATTGGCAACAGGCTGCGTACCCCATGTTATTTGCCTTGTATCTGTAGCATCAGAGCATCCATTTGCTCCTGTTAACGTTAATGTTGCTGTAAATGATCCTGATGCTGAGGTTGGAGTAAATGTGGCAAGGGCAGGGTTGGCATTTTGGGTCCATGTACCCAATCCTCCTCCACCGCTCCAGTTTGGAAGACCGCTATATGTTCCGGTGGCCGTGGCACCGGTCATTGCTATGGGCGTTGTCCCCGTACATGTAACTATATCCGAACCAGCATTAGCCACAGGCTGAGTCCCCCATGTTATTTGTCGTGTGTCTGTATCATCTGAGCAACCGAGAGCACCTGTTAATGTTAATGTTGCTGTAAATGATCCTGATGCCGAGGTTGGAGTGAATGTAGCAAGTGCGGGATTGGCATTCTGAGTCCATGTGCCTAATCCTCCTCCGCCGCTCCAGGTAGGAAGGCCGCTATATGTACCTGTCGCTGTAGCACCGGTCATTGGTATAGGCGCTGTCCCCGTGCATGTAACTATATCTGAGCCTGCATTGGCCACCGGCAGGGGAGCTGCCCTAACCACTGCATTACTGCCTTGTTTTGTACAGTCATTATTATCAATTACCCATGTTCGATAAGTACCTGCTGCAAGAGATGTAAAAAGGTTACCTTCCTGAAAGGTTGAATCCGTTGTTGAAATATTAACAATAGCATAATCCAGATCAGGAGTACCTCCGTTAGCATTAATCTGTATAGTACCATTACTGGTTCCCTGGCATGTGGGTGTTGTATCTATGGATGTTATATTAATTTGAGAAGGTATACTATCGTGGGGAGGAACAAAGAAAATTGTTGCTATTTGGCCTGCACCTCCGCAATTATTTGCATCGTCAACAGTAACCGAGTAAATCCCTGTACCCAGATTTACAGCAATCTGAGTTGTCTGGCTCCCGGTATTCGGACTCCAGATATAGTCGTATGGTGTTGATCCTCCGCTCATATTTGCCCTTAGCTGAGCATCACTCCCATCAAAGCATGAGAGTCCCTTAACTACAGTAATTGTAGCAACAACCATCGGCGCCGGCTGATTTACAGGATTGAACTGTCCTTTATTGGACCCTACATTATCATAAACCCATAAATAATAATTTGAACTGGGGCTCAGGCCGCTAAAAAAAGCTGTATCCGCATTGTGTACTATTTGTTGTAATATTGATCCTGAACCACCAAGGAAAGGAGGTAAATTATTCCATAATTGATATGTATAGGGAGTTACACCAGCTTCTGTCAGTCTTACAAGTATTGAACCATCTGATCCTCCGTTACAGGATACATGGTTAGTATCAGTTGTATAATTTAAAGCAAATGTTAGCTTACTGATGAGCAGTAATAATATTAAATTTAAAAAGCATATATACTTTTTTATTTTACTGTCCATTATAAAGAGCTTTTGTCTTTTAATTTTTCTTTTCATAATAATTAATAACAGAATTGAAATTATTCATCAGGTTCATCAATAAATATTTCTTTAAATGTACTCTTTCCCGAATTATCAATTACTCCGGCAAAGTACCTGCCTGCAGGTAAGCCTTCAAAAATATATCTGGAGTTAAATGTAGGAGCACTCTTTTCTATTTGATTGGCATTTTGCCAGGGTTCGTTATCATAAAGGAAGTATGTATAGTCAGGTTCTCCTGTTTCAATAATAACTTCAATTTTGCCGTCTGACCCTGCTTCTGTGGAAACAGGCTCTGAATTTACCTGAATAATTAAATCCTGTCCATAAACTTTTGTATTCATTGTTATGAATATCAATATGCATGCTGTCAGAATTATTTTTTTCATAATAATTTGTATTATTCGAAATTTGAAAAACATTCCTTATGAACCTTTTCATTAAAGAATATTGTTGATGATACAGGGCCGCAGTTGTTTTTATCATTAATTATGCAGCGATAAGTCCCGCGTGTAATATTTTTAGCTAATTGTGTAGTCTGATTACCGGTATTCTCACTCCACAAATAACTGTAAGGACTTGTACCTCCACTGCAATTAGCCTTTAATATTGCATCATTATTCTCAGAGTTTGAAAAACATTTTTCTATTGTTATCGGATCAGCTTTTAATTTATCTGGCTGATATATTTCAACGGTTTTTTCCAAATAATCTCCTTTTGAATCTTCTACTGTGACATAATATTTGTTAACAGGCAGTTCACTAAAAATATAAGTAAATTCTCCTGTAATTATCTGAGCTACGTACTTCTGTTTAATAGCTGGTTTTTTATCATATAATTTAATAGTAAATACAGGATTGCCTGAAGTAATATTTAAAGTAATTTTCCCCGTCGATTCACCAAAGCATTCAGCGGAATCAGATTTAACGACGAATTCCAGATCTGCAGATAATACAATATTATATATAAAACAAATACAAACCAATATAAATATTGTCTTCTGCATAATTAATGATCTAAAATTATCTTAAGATGTAATGTATAATAATTGATCAATTAAATATTACGAATTGTTACTAAATTAGTTTCAATACCTGAACCTGCTTCAATATTGAATTTAGTAACATTATAGTTATAATTTTAATAAATGTAGAATTTAATAATTCGGCGTAAAAAATAACATTTTAACATTATGTTGTTATATTCTGTATTTTCCTACATTAAGTTATTGATTTATAATTTTTTGGATGAGCAGGTATAGGCATAAATATTGTTGATAATTATTTGATAATCAGGCGATGCAATGCATTTATCTGTAAAATGGTTCCATTCAACACTGTTATTAATAAGATCTTAAACTTAACAATGATTCTTCCTAAACATTTTTACAGACAACATGCAGATTAATTATAAACGGTCACTTTGAACTATAAATCTTTTTGTAATGTATCTAATAGGGTACCATGCGGCAATTAGTCCAATGAAAAATACAATAAACAGAACAGCTATTATATCGTATAATTCAATACTTACGGGATATGCATCAATTATAAAAGTTCCGCTTCCCTCTAATCCTACCAGTTTATATTTAATTTGCAGCCAGCATATCAGGAGTCCGGCAAAAAGACCAATAACTGCGCCTATTAAGGATATTAAACAACCTTCGAATAAGAACACCTTTTTTATAACAGACAGATCAGTGCCAAGACTTCTTAAGGTTGAAATATCGAATTTTTTCTCCAGGATCAACATTGTTAATGAGCCAATAACATTAAATGAGGCTACTACAAGTATAAATACAAGAATCAGGAAAATAACATATTTTTCAGATTGCATAGTCTTATAGAAAAGTTCATTCTGTTCATAACGATTCTTTACTTCAAATTCAGCTCCTAATATGTTTTTAATCTTATTTTGAATAGTCTTTAAGTTAGCGTTATTTTTAAGTTTAACCTCAATTGCACTGACTTCATCGCTATATTCGAACAATTCCCGGGCAAAGTTTAATGGGACTATAATATATTTTGAATCATAATTCTGCTCTATTGAAAATATGCCTGAAGGGAAGATATATTTTTTGTGTATAGACTGCTCAGGATTCAGGGTGACTTGTTTAGTTCTTCGTGGTACATAAACTGCTATGGGGAATTGATAATTAATATCCATATTAATATTTACATTGAGAAAATATGCTATACCCTGGCCAATAATTGTATAATTTTCTCCTTCTCCGGTCAGAATAAAATCTCCGGCAACTATCATACTGTCAACCCCTGATATATCTTCAAAATTTTCACTAACTCCTTTTACCGTGGCTATGGTTTGTTTTTGGTTATATCGAAGCAGTGCCTTGTCTTCCAGTACTTCAGCAAAATCAGCAACTCCTTCGAGATTTTTTATTTCATTAAACTTTTCAGCTTCGGGGTCAAAGGTTTTGCCCTCTATAACTGTTATCTGTATATCGGGGCTAAACGAATTGAACAATGAACGGATAAGGTCATCAAAACCATTAAATACTGATAAAACAACAATTAATGCCATTGTACCAACAGCAACTCCCAGAATTGAAATGCCGGAAATCAGATTTATTGCATTATGTGATTTCCTGGCAAACAGGTATCTTTTTGCTATGTAGAACGGGAAATTCAAAGGTAAATTAAAGTTATGATTTCAGAAGTTTATTTATATTGTCAATATAATCAAGGGAATCGTCATGATAGAATACCAGTTCAGGCACGTTTCTCAATTGATGCCGTATCCTCTTTCCTAAATAATTTCTAATAGTCCTGAGATTCTTATTTACAATTAAATCAAAGTCTTCATTTTCTTTTAAAGGAAATATGCTTAGATATACTCTGGCAATGTTTAAATCAGCAGTAATTCTTACTACTGTTACAGTAATTATTTTACCCTTAAAAAGATTTTTACTCTCTTTTTGAAAGATTTCGGCAAGTTCTTTTTGTAATAATCTGGCTATTTTATTCTGCCTTACTGGATCCACTTTGTTATACCACCAAAATTAAATTGTTTGCTGTATAGAAGTAAAAGTACAATTTTTAGATAACATTTTATAGTTTTGTGCCAAGTTACATTTCAATAATTAGAATATATAATAGTATTTATAAAAAGAATTAAATAATGTCAAAGAAAAGAGTTTTATCGTGCATACAGCCGACCGGCGAGGTCCATCTGGGAAATTATTTCGGTGCAATTAAAAACTGGGTTAATATTCAGGACCAGTACGATTGCATATATGGTGTGGTAGATTTACATGCAATGACTATGCCATATAAACCAAATGAACTGGAGGGCAATACACTCAAAATGGTGATGGATTTATTGATATGCGGAATTGATCCGGATAAATCAATATTGTTTATTCAATCTCTTGTCCCTCAACATACGGAATTAACATGGATTTTTAATTGTATTACATCTTATGGTGAATTGACAAGAATGACCCAGTTTAAAGATAAATCTGAACAGAGCGAAAGCAATGTCAAAGGGAAGTTCATTTCAGCCGGACTTTTTACATATCCTATTTTGCAGGCTGCCGATATATTAATCTATAAAGCAGACTATGTTCCTGTTGGCATAGATCAGGTTCAGCATCTTGAACTTTCGAGAAATATAGCTGTGAGGTTTAATAATCAGTATGGCACATATTTTCCTGAGCCCAAACCATTACTGACTGATATTCCAAAGCTCGTTTCACTGGCAGATCCAACGAAAAAAATGAGTAAAAGCCTGGATGAAAAACATTATATAGGATTATTCGAGGAAGAAAACTCGATCAGAAAAAAAGTAAAATCTGCTGTAACTGATACAGGGGAACAGCAGGGAA